>WLWD01006260.1_pt1 | contig 179386 bp, 160 predicted proteins | sample 6712731 | NCBI WGS metagenome assembly WLWD01 (sample SAMN12718690, study PRJNA576275) | sponge metagenome | isolation source: marine sponge | host: Mycale hentscheli | place: New Zealand: South Island, Marlborough, Capsize Point | collected 2014-11-01 | reverse complement strand
AACCATGTCCATCAACTTCACCTCATGAACCAGGTCCACCAACTTCACCTCATAAACCATGTCCATCAACTTCACCTCATGAACCAGGTTCATCAACTTCACCTCATGAACCAGTCCACCAACTTCACCTCACGAACCAGGTCCACCAACTTCACCTCATGAACCAGGTCCATCACTTCACCTCATAACCAGGTCCACCACTTCACCTCATCAACCATGTCCCACCAACTTCACCTCATGAACCAGGTCCATCAACTTCACCTCATGAACCAGGTCCACCAACTTCACCTCATGAACCAGGTCCACCAACTTCACCTCATGAACCAGGTCCACCACCTTCACCTCATGAACCAGGTCCATCAACTTCACCTCATGAACCAGGTCCACCAACTTCACCTCATGAACCAGGTCCATCAACTTCACCTCATGAACCAGGTCCACCAAATTCACCTCATGAACCAGGTCCACCAACTTCACATCATAAGCCATGTCCACCAACTTCACCTCATAAACCATGTCCATCAACTTCACCTCATAAACCAGGTCCACCAACTTCACCTCATAAACCATGTCCATCAACTTCACCTCATGAACCAGGTCCACCAACTTCACCTCATAAACCAGGTCCACCAACTTCACCTCATAAACCAGGTCCACCAACTTCACCTCATAAACCAGATCTTTAATCACTATCATGTATTCCACCTCTTTATCTATCTTACACTAATGTCCCAGGCACCCCCTAAAGTCTAATTAGTGCATTGTGTGATAGACTGTGTCATGTCATTTGTACTGTGCAGCTTCTTCGGTACAAGTACTTCAGCTGTGGGATGTTGTTCCGTTCCCAAGACCCATATCCAGAGCATATCAGGAGACTGGAAGAGAAACTCAGGAAACCAATCAGAAAGGTAAATGGTGATCATACACTCACCCACACACCCACACACACCCACACACACCCACACACACGTCGTACATGCAACACTCACTATTAGTTGGTTTCACTTGGGCTTTGATTTTATTAAAGCACACCACAATTGAATTTGTATCATGTATAGAAGTGTATTGATGTGAACTAGATCAAGTATTGTCTCATCTTGAGCATTAGTGCTGGTCTTCACTATCAGTGAACTTTTGCTGTTGTTATAAACTAGGTGATTCTTACATGATTAGCCAGGCACAGTATTGGTTCTTGTTTATGATTTAGTTTTTGTTGTTTCACTAGTTTATAATTATGGGTTGTTGTTTTTTCTTCTTTTTTTAAGTCTGATCTATTTGTCCTGACATAGTCAGGAAACTATATCTTGCTCCGTACTCAGTATACTAGATATCTTGCTCCGTACTCAGTATACTAGATATCTTGCTCTATACTCAGTATACTAGATATCTTGCTCCGTACTCAGTATACTAGATATCTTGCTCTATACTCAGTATACTAGATATCTTGCTCCATACTCAGTATACTAGATATCTTGCTCTATACTCAGTATACTAGATATCTTGCTCCATACTCAGTATACTAGATATCTTGCTCTATACTCAGTATACTAGATATCTTGCTCTATACTCAGTATACTAGATATCCTGTTCTATATGTATGTTACAGTATTATATTATTAACCCTCAGCGCGCATGCGCGAGAGGGTTATAGTAGTTGTCCTGTCTGTTTGTTTGTCTATCATGCTCTGATTTTGGAGATTACCGACATTTAACCATTGATATTTAGATATGAACTTACTCAGAACAACTAATTAAGACCTTTCATTGTGCTACTTTTTTTTGAATTTCCAGCTGAATTTGAGAAAACGCGAAGCTTTCAGCACTGCGTAGGCTAGCTTTTGTAGATAACGCCCCCTAACATCATGTCGTAATCACGTGAGCAAATAATTTCTTGCTTCCTGCTGTAGTCTTGCTTTGTGCTGGGAAGTTTAATGGAGTGCTGGAAGGGAGTTTTTGCATTGAAAATATAGACCTGTGAGTGTCTTTGACCTGTTCAGCTTCTCCTCTTATGAAGACAGCGTTTATTACCATTTACATTGTCGAACTATATTGATGCATGATGATAAGAGTAGCCAATAAATTATTATTTTTGTCTCAGATGATTTTGTAATAGCAGCTAGTGTATAGTAGTGCTGAGGGTTTGCACCTTTAGTACTTCATTATTATTATTATTGTTATTATTACTATTATTATTAGTAGTAGTATTAGTATTGTTAGTATTATTATCAGACCATGTCCGCGCCAGTACTTGTCATATATTTGAATGTATGGTACATGTAGTTTTATCAAGTCTGTGTTTTCTCAATAGGGGAAAGATGCCAAGACTCCTCAGGAGAAAGAAGTGTACAGAGAGAAGTTATGGTCCTTTATTATTAAGAAAGAGATTCCTAAAATGGCCAAGCAGTTTAGCATGGCCAGGCATACCTCCATCATCAACTGCAAGAAGGTGAGGGGTCAAAGAAGTTGTGAATGATGTTGATGTGATTTAATCACCTTATGCCAGTTGGCCTTCTAACTCTGAGAAAACTGTCGTTCTATTGTGTTATTTTTATACCCTAACTTATTTAGCCTCTGTGACTTTTTTTTTTGGGCGGGGGGGGGGGGGGGTTCAGGTTTCTTATTGGTCACAAAAGAACACACCTACGGTTTCCCTAAGTCAACATAATGCCATCACTGATAATACGTAATTATACATCTTCAGGTCTTCCCAATGTGTCAGCATGTGGTGTTTGTATGTGATAATAATTTAGTGTCTCTGGTCTGCCCCTCCAGGTAGCCCAGCTTTGTCAACGAGAAGTGAAGAAAGTAGCGGCCAAGTCTCAACGAGCCAGTAAAGAGGTGAACAGCGTCCAGCCTCGAGCCAGACGTCTCATGAAAGAGGCTCTCATCTATTGGCGCAAATATGAGAAGGTAGAGAGAGAGCAGAGGAAGAAAGCAGAGAAGGAGGCCATGGAACAGCGCAAGAGAGACGATGAAATGAGAGAAGTAAGTTGTCTGAAGTTTTCATTTCCGTGTCAACACTTAGAGTGGAATGGAATTTATTTTGAGACTACACTAGATACATTGCAATTTGGTTTGAAACTTGAAACTATCAAGACCAGCTGTCTTGGTATTTTTCTTTGGGGAGGAGTTTGAAGTGTTTATATGATTAAAAATGCCACTAGGTGGGTGAAAGACAGACGGAATTATTGAATGGATGTATTATTTGGAGCAATTACACATACTCACTTGCATTATGATGTGCATCTAAAATGTAGACGTTCTTCCTTGTGTCATGCTTGGGTAAGGTGTGGTTAGGAATGTTTGCTGTGGAATCATACTAGACTAAAGCAGCATGAAGTATACACTTAAAGAATTAAACTTTTTGGTATGATGTTTTTATTTACAGGCCAAGCGTCAACAGAGAAAACTAAACTTTCTCATCACTCAGACTGAACTCTATGCTCATTTTATCGGAAACAAGCTTACGGGAGAGGCAGATCAAGCAGACAAGATCTTGAAGAAGTTGGACGACAAGCCCCTGACACGTGAGGTTCGTCCTGGAGTGACGGTAAACCTGGAAGGAGCAGAGGAATATGACCCAGAGGCAGCGAAGGCCCAGGCCTTAGCCAACGTGCAGTCAGCCATCCAGAAACAGCAAAACAAGGTGAGTAAGTGAGGAAGATGAAGTGTACTCTGGATACTGCACAGTGCAGTTACGAGGGAATTTGGTGGGAACGTTTATCTCTTGTTATTCTAGTCTGAGTGGCATGGTGTCACTTCTTTATGCTTTGACATTCTGTTCAAACTTTGACATAATTTAAAGTACATGGGGTGAATTAATGTGTATTCTCTCTGTGTGGGTGTGTCACTATAGAATAACTTGTACGATGAACTGGCCAAGCCTAAGAGTGCTGAAGATCTACAAGAATCATGTGAGTGTGTCTCCCTGGTGTGGACCATTCTGTTGTTAATGCCTGTACTTATTTCTTGTGTCAATACAGTTGACAATACTTTCAGTTTGGCCACACCCATGCTGCAGTCCGACCAGGAGCTGCCTCAGCCTCAGATGTTCAGCGGCACTCTGAAGGCGTACCAACTGAAGGGGATGAACTGGCTGGCCAACTTATATGACCAGGGTATCAATGGGATACTGGCAGATGAAATGGGTCTGGGGAAGACCGTGCAGAGTGTGGCCTTCATGGCTCATCTGGCTGAGGTGAGCTGTAATGCAATTGGTCCCTTTCTTCTAGTTTCTAGTCCACAGAGCTGAACTTTTAGTAGAGGTTACACTTATGTGTATAGAAGGATGTGTGGTACTTGCATTCTCTCTCTCTGTGTGTGTGTGTGTGTGTGTGTGTGTGTGTGTGCACTGTGATTGTGTATATGTGTGCATTTTATAGCACCAGGGAATTTGGGGTCCCTTTCTCATTGTGTCTCCTGCATCTACCCTGCACAACTGGCAGCAGGAGTGCACACGATTTGTTCCCAAGTTCAAGGTAGGTTTATTGTGACTTATTGAAGTGAGTGTATATGGGTAAACTCTTTTGTGGGTGGTTCATCTTCATGAATGGTGTGTGTAGACGCTGCCCTACTGGGGCAGTCCCCATGAACGCAAGATCATCAGGAAGTACTGGAACCAGAAGTTGCTGTACAACGAACACGCCCCCTTCCATGTCCTCATCACGAGCTACCAGCTGGTGGTGCAGGATGTCAAGTATTTCCAGAGAGTCAAGTGGCAGTACATGATACTGGACGAGGCTCAAGCCATCAAGAGTAGCAACAGGTATGGGGCATGCTTATGTATGTAGGCAAGCATGTACACACTATGTATAAGGATTTTTGTTGGTACTCTGTGTTCTCCTTTGAAAATTTGGTGTTTTTATTTACATACTTGTGCTCTGTTATGTTATGCGGTTCTGTTGTGTTGTACGGTTCTATTATCATTTCCCTTATGTCAGGTCTCTGTGTGCAAGGGAAAAGGGAATGGGATGTAGAGCAGTGGAGGGATGTGTGTTATCAGTTGTTTTTACTTTTCTTCCATAGCATTCGTTGGAAAGTGTTGTTGAGTTTCAATTGTCGTAACAGACTATTGCTCACTGGCACTCCCATACAGAATACAATGCAAGAGGTGAGCTCTCCTGTATTACCGTTTGCTATATCACATAAACACACACACACACAAACATACACACATGTGTGCACACTTGAATCCACTCACACATGTGATGTGCTCTAGGTGCATGCACACACAAAGTGTTGTTGAGTTTCAATTGTCGTAACAGACTATTGCTCACTGGCACTCCCATACAGAATACAATGCAAGAGGTGTGTATGATTCGGAGTTTTGATTTTTGATAGCATACAGCGTTCATTTTGTCCCAGAGGTATTGCTGAGCTTTTAATCTATCCTGCACAGTTCCTATATGAAACACGTGCTTCAATATTATGTTTCAGTATGTAATAAACTACAATCTTCTCTACCATTTCTTGAAAAACACTGCATTTTTTAAAATTAATATTTTTGTTTCTGTTTAACTTTTTCTTTCCTATTTGTAGTTGTGGGCGTTGCTGCACTTCATCATGCCGAGCATGTTTGATTCACACGAGGAGTTTAACGAGTGGTTCTCACGAGACATTGAGAGTCACGCCGAGAAGAAGTCGGTAATGGACGAGCACCAGCTGTCTCGGCTGCACCTCATCCTCAAGCCTTTCATGCTGCGCAGGATAAAGAAAGATGTGGAGCACGAGATGGCGGAAAAGGTGGGTGAAGTGTGTTGGTGTGTCATCAGTGGTGGATGATGTGTGTTCACTGGTTCCTCTGAGGTGTGCAGGATAAAGAAAGCTTTTTATGAGGTCCAGTGTTTTTTTTTTTTTTTTTTTTTTTTTTTGCCAGTTATGGCTTTTATACTGATAATTTATATATATATATATTTTTTAATTTCATCGTTGCTGTGGATAATAATTTATTTGCTGTGATTTTGACTTATTTCTTAATTTTGTGAAAGATATGGATGATATTTCTTATAATGTATTGTATTTTGGAATTGTCATTTCAATTGTAGATTGAAGTTCATCTGAGCTGTGATCTGTCAACTCGGCAGAAGAAGCTTTATCGAGGTGTGAAGCAACGCATTTCTATTGACGACCTTCTCCAATCTTCACTGGCCCCGCCTACCAACTCCAGCCGGGATTCCACCACTTCACACCTGCTCAATCTCGTCATGCAGTTCAGAAAGGTTAACATTTTAAATAGACAACTTTATTAGTAGTAGTTCAGTTGTAGAAGTGGGTGGAGCAACACAGCTTTTCTCAGGTTTAATGTGACATTTTTATGTGTACAAATTTAAATGTGCTGTTTCTCTTTATGTAGTTTGGTAGAGTTATAGTGACTTTCCCCCATGTTTAAATTTAAATGTATGTGAACTTTTTCTAGCTGTTTCTTTTGTTGTGTGACGTGACTTGTACTGCACCTAATTCCAGTGTATAATTCAGTACTATTAACTAACTCACTTGCCATAACTGCACAATTGAGTTCACTGCTTGTTATGTTTGTTTGTTATGTTAACAACACTCAGGTTTGTAACCACCCTGATCTGTTTGAGCGACGCAACGTGACTTCTCCTGCTTCTCTGGATATCCATCCATACTCAATCCCTAGACTCCTTTACCACACCCAGCTCACACCTCCATCATACAGGTATGTACATGCACATATATGCATAGGGTACACCACGACATGGAGGTTGGTATGGGATTCTCAGAACCAAGGGCCAAAAGCCCAAGAAGTGTGTATATCCCATACTGACCGAATGGAGTGGTGCACCCGACTTACCAAGACTCTAGGCTGTAGGAAACGCATAAAAAAACTAATTTTTGTTTGGACGGATCACTTATTCAATTCCTAGCTGTGGTGAGTATGAAAATATTCACTGCAAATTGAGTAATCTGATTGGATTGTTTGAACGAACCATGGTATAAATAAATACGTATATGATCTGGAGTGTGGAAGCATTCAGTGTTCGACCATTAGAAGTGTGGTGAGGGTAGTTAGGCTGGGTTGAATACACAGCAAGCTGGTATACTAGCTTATCATGTCTATATGGGTAGTTAGTTAGTTGAGTGAGGTAGTGAGAGTAATGTGTTGTTGATATTTCTTACAGATTGACACAGTTGGGCATCCACTGTATAGAGCATGTGCACAGATCTGTCTCTCCAGACAGTGGAGTGGCCTATAGTAAGTTTTAAAATACACTAGCATAGAAAACTTGATTTGCTCATTTGTACATTGAAGGCAGTCATTGCGTGTGTGTATGTGTGTGTGTGTGTGTGTAGGTCTGTGGTCGTGTTTCAAGTTGTCAGGCTGGTCAGTGCAGGATATGAGTATGTTCATGATGACTGGAGGACTGGCTGACAAGTAGGTGATACTCTCTACAAGGTGTAACTAACTAACGCTACATATCCTCCTTTTGTCATGTGATTGACTTGGTTTCCTAAAAGCCTTGTCACTGAGGTTTAGGTTGACTCTGAGAGGGACAGTTCTATTGTTCGGTGGCCATTCTCATGTCTTTGTGATTTCTACTACAAATTATCATTGTATGATTGCATGCATTCACATAAAATAGAGTTCAATGTGAAGTAAAATTTGTGAAGTCTTTTAATTGACTAGACCAGTTGGCCTGAATGCAGGACTAGGAGGTGTTTATTAATTAATGCTTCCAATTATGTTGGTTTCTATTTTCCCTTCAGATGGAGCATTCTCTTCAGATTTATATCATGCCTTCAACTCATTAGCTACCAGAGGATGTGGGATCAAATGTCTCCGACAAGGCAACGGTAAGTGTGTGTGTGTGTGTGTGTGCATGTGTCAAGAGAGGGGGAAAAGGAGGATATAAATGTGTTTCATTATTTTGCGTGGTGTTACATGTGAGTGCATGTGTTCTTTGTTGTAGGACTCCTCTCCTCCTGTGGCCCTCCTTCACCCTCAGTTCGTTTTCTCAGACATCCAGCTCTGTGCTGAGTGACCTGGCATTTGTTTCACACTCTAACGCAGGCTACGCCCACCTCCAGCATCGCACCTTCCCATTGAAGTCGTGCGTGCAGACAAGCCATGAACTGAGCAAGATCAGCTCTACTGTGAGTGGGAATCAGGAAGGAGACCAAGGGAAAACTGAGGTACCTTCCAGGGGCTCCGCAAGTCTTCGGGAAACTACGGTGTCCCAGAGCTGTGATGTTGTGAGGGAGGCGTGTCCTCAGCGTGAGGCCATCTACTGGACTAAACTTCCAGCATTCTTGTTCTCCTATTCCCCCAAGGTAGGGATAGTAAAAAATATTTTATAATGCAAACTCTGTGAGATGCAACCTGTCATGTGGATAGTGGGTGGAGTGGGTTTATGTAGTGGTAGTTGTATTGTGATGTTGATTACTGCTTCTGCAGAGTGTAAGTCAATAATTAAATTGAGCAGTATGTCTTGAAATTATCCATTTTAAGCACTTTCTGTTTACTTAATTCTGAATAAGCTGCAAAATTACCTGAAGTCAATTAAAAATAACAGAATAGGACACGAGACAACACCAGATGTGAGTGTCAATATACTTTGATATCCAACAGGTTTCGACTCCGTGGCAACCAATGTACTGTTCCAGCAGGAGGACGGAGCACCGCAGGCTGATGTGGGTGACCAATGGTGGCCCTCCACTGCTCAAGCACATCATTCTACATGGTCCACAGGCGGTGGAAGGGAGGAAGGTGTTAAATCCTGTGCAGGATGTGTTTGCCAGTAAGCGTCTTGCTGGTGTGGATGGTCTATGTGTTCCTCGCGGCTGGTCTAGCATTCAGATACCAGGTAGGCGTGGCTATTGGTGGGTGTGGCTTTTTATGCAGGGTAAACCCTTATATAGCAATACTTAATGCTTTAAATTGATTACATTATCTTTAGATAAGGAGTGTATGGTGTTTGATTCTGGTAAGATGGCCGTGCTGGACAAGCTGCTGGTGAACTTGAAGAGAGAATGTCATCGAGTGCTCATTTACTCTCAGATGACTCGCATGATAGATTTGCTGGAGGAGTTTATGGGATATCGCAGGTATCGCTACATCAGGCTGGACGGCTCCTCCAAGATATCGGATCGTAGGGACATGGTTGCTGACTTCCAGAGCAAGTGAGTATTCATAGACTAGTTCACACTTGGAGATAGTTAGCACTTAGTATCGTGAGGTACTCATTGGCTTGAGAAAAGTTGTATTAGTGAAAATTTTCTGCTAATACAGAAGACATAAATTGAAAATTTAGTGTCAGTCATATCTAACTTTTTATCGAAACATTGTATTTCAGTTCCGATATATTTGTGTTCCTGTTGAGCACTCGTGCTGGTGGTCTTGGGATCAATTTAACTGCAGCTGACACTGTAAGTTTAATTTACTTCAATCTGTTTGTTAATTTTATTTTATATAGTTTACCTAAGTTGAAAGTGTTATTTAAAGATCCCATTTACTAAGAATGTTAACAGCTAGGATATTTAAATGCAGTGTTGTTACATCATGTACTGTTCCTAGTGTTTGTTATAAATGGTGTGAGTTGATGTCCCTTTCCTTGTGTAGGTGATATTTTATGACAGTGACTGGAATCCCACTGTGGACCAGCAGGCCATGGACAGGGCCCACAGGCTGGGCCAGACCAAACAGGTCACAGTGTACAGGCTCATTGTGAAGGGCACCATTGAGGAGAAGATTCTGCAGAGAGCGAGGGAGAAGAGCGAGATCCAGAAGATGGTCATTTCTGGTGGAGATTTCAGACCCGACGCTCTCAAAGCCAAGGAAATGGTTTCTTTGCTCTTGGATGACGACGAAATGGAAACAAGATGTAAGTTGAATGTGGCAATCATTGTCTTTATTTACTTGTGTATTTGTCATGTATGAACTTGTAGTTTTGGCCAAGCAGGCAGAAAAGAAAGCCATTCTGGAACGCATTGAGCAAGGCAAGAAGGCTGCCAAGAGCAAGAAACGTCCTCGTATTCCCAATGGCAGTAAGGAGGGGCTAGAGCCATCCAATAAACGGTCAAAGGCTGTGAGTGGGAGTGGCCAGCACCAGCTGGAGGTTGTGGCTTCCAACACGCCTTCCCCATCTCCCCTCACTCTGAACGCTAGCAGACCCACCAGTGTCCTCTCTGTCACTGGTGCTCTATTGGATGTAGTTAACGGGGACGATTCCTCCGATATTCCCGGCAGTACTGATGGCTCGGAAATTAATTCAGAAATATCAGGACCTGGAATGACTCCAGTTCGAAAGGCTCAGACAAAATCCAAGCTCGGTCTCCTGGGACTCTCAGCAGGTGAGTCAGGTGGCTCTCAGCTCCACCTTCCGTCAGTATCTCCCTCGCCATCTAATGGGAGAAGAGCAGGAGTGAAGCAGACATTTGCCCCTTTGGGTGGTCGAGGCAAAATAAGCAAGAATGTCAACAAGAAGGGAGGGAGCAAGGGAAGCGGTAAAGGGAGTTCTTCTGCTGCATCGGCTGGTGCGAGGGCTGGAGCAAAAGCTGCTACTAATGCTGCATATGCTGCTTATGGCATTCCCATCTCGCCCTCTCCTGTGAATTCTCCAGTTGCATCCAACTCCGTGACAACAGCTGGCAATCCATCCTGCAACAGTACCCACTCATCTCCTCCAGGTAGTCCTGTTCCCATGGCATTTGTTGCTACATCACTGGTAAACACCGCATTGGCAATGTCTGACCGCCCCTCCCCGTCTTCCAAACACGATAACTTCCGCTGATGACACTGAGCATGCTCACACAAAGCATACATGCAAGTTTTCCTCTTCATTTCCTCCTTTACTGAACACTTTTTACTGTACACAATTATATTTCACAAGTATATCATCAGACTGTCTTCTATCAATTTGACAAATAAGTTGTATAATAATGAAAATATTACTTTTGTACAATATGGCAGTATCCAGCAAGGTTTCTCCACTGTCTGTCAGTTTGTCTTGAGTGCTCCTCGCCAGGTATTCCTGCACTGAGTCAGTTCTGGTCAGTTTTGCTCTAATTAACCTTCATACTTGCTTGTGTAGGAGTACTTGAATGCACAGGGTACATGTGGAACAACAGATTACATCCACACCTTCAGCAATGTCTGACTCCGTCAACATGTAGCTGCCGCCACATCTGCATGGCGATGAATAATACTTGGTGTTAGGGTCAAATGACATATCATCCAGATCCAAAACTTCAGAGATTGGAAAATCCTGTTCCAGGATTTTAGCTGTATTAATAGAAAAATTATACCACATGTGTTTCTACAAATATCGACATTTTTTTTTTTGCAAGAAAAGTTTGTTAGTTTTAGCATTGCAATGTAGTCTCGCTAGCCAGACCCTTTACCTAACCTCTATGTGGGGAAAGGGTCTGGTCAAACTTGCATATACTACTGTTGACAACTGAAGAATCAGCATTACTAATATGTGTGCAAAATAAAATTTGTCAGGATCCTTCCTAGCAGAGTTAGTCATCAGAAGACTCAATGAAATCTACTCATCTCTCTACCATAGTGAAAAAACATGGATGCCACCATATCCAGGAGAAATAAATAAAGTATTTCCTTTAGAAAAGTATCATAGCTTCTTCTCTTTATATAACCAATGATCTTGCTACTTTATGACACAACCCAGTTTTCCTCCCTAGTTCATCCTATTCCTCGCAAGGAAAACGAATCTATTGACGCAATAGCACATGAACAAAATTGACTGACCAGCCTCATTGCTGAGTCAGCATCAACAGTTGTATATGGGAGTTAGACCAGACCTTTTTCCACGTAGCAGTTAGGTAAAGGATCTGGCTAGGAAGACTAACTGCAATGTTTGTCTTTTTGTTGTTGTTGAAGTAGTCTTACAATCCATTAATATAGCCGGCCCTGTATTGACACCAGCTTAGACTGTATCATCAGAGATATTTAGAACTACGTTTACGTGTCCCAATTATTGCATTAGCATTGTTTAAAATTCCTACCACACAGTCATGTTTATAATAATAAGATAATATTAAATACCGTTGCTATATTGTTGTCAGGTGTAATAACTTGGCAAGTGTGCAATAACACTTGCCCGGTATTTAAACTAGTTAAAGCATGAGCGCTTAGTGCCTAGTACATTTATCGCACTCAGTCCTCGGGCCTACGGCCCTCGGGCTGTCGTGCAATAAATCGACTAGAAACTAAGCGCTCATGCTTTAACTATAACATAATAATACAGAATTTTACAACTAGACTTACCATCATATTCTTTGTCATATTTAAGCTTTTCTTTGGGATCTACCAGTACACTGTAAGCTTCTGAAATTTGATGATATCTCTCTATTGCAGTACTCCTCCCTGCCTCGCTCAATCCGTGAGACAATTTGTCCGGGTGATACTGTCAAACGGTAACAGAAATTGATAGCTTACGACAAGTCACGGCTAACTCCAAGTACCTTTCTTATTAACTGCTGAAAGCTTTTCTTTATATCCTCCGTATTAGCTTCCCTAGGAATTCCTAAAACTTCGTAATAGTCCAAAATAATTGAGCCATTTGTAGCCATTTGTCATACAATACGGTTATTCCATTTAGAGCGCAGGTGCGTCTTATATAGATTTTTCATCATGGCTTCTTCTCTATCAGGTTTATGCCGTAGTCTATATCGACATGCAACTGTTGGAGCTTACAGCAGGTGTGTGTGTAAAATACGGTATGATTATTTGTTTTTACATGATAAAATTGCAGGTGCACACTTCAGAAGTCCGACCAAGTTACAGTTTCAGGTTGTAGACATTTACTAACCACGTCAACTTTAAGGGGAGAAGCTGAAAATAAAGTAAATATACTGTTATTCTTTTATGCAAGTATAATAGTAAGGATAATTTTCTTTTAGTTACCTGATGATAATGAATTAGTACCAGAAAGATTGTACAGCAAGATAAAAATTAAGGTAAGAATTTGTACTTACAGATAATTTGTTGCACAGATGATTCTAATGGTAAACAAATTGTGCATACAGTGGCTGAAATTTGCAAATTTCAAGCCACTCTTTCCAAGGCTTCCCAGCAAGACCCTTTACCTAACCACTAATCAGTGAAAATTGAGTCGGGCACAATTTCATTTTGCCTAGGAAAATCGCGAAAAGCATGTGCAGAACTTAAACCATTGTTTCCTCCCTTGCCATGAGGAAGCAATGGGAGCCTGATTATGTACTGAATTTAACCGCACCCTTTCCTTGTAGAAGTTATGTCCAACTGGCAAGACTACCTCTTCCCAAGAGGCATTAATATTCTAGTTTATCTGCAGGTCAAAGGAGCTGACTTCAGAGTGCTGGATAGCTACAGTCGCTATGTGATCACTGCAGCCAAGGCTTTGGATATCAATGTCTCTGGAAAGTGAGATATGAATAATAAATACAGTAGAAGTTCAGTTATCCAAACACCTAAAATCTAATAGAAGCACGTGCAAACACGAAAAATGGCTTGGGCACGCCCCTTCATTAGTATTTTATGTTATCTATGGTGTTCAGTTATCTGTACACCTTGCGGTCCCAATGTGTTTGGATTACTGAAGTCCAACTGTAATATTAATCTGTACTGCAGTAATTACCAATATCTATTACTTGACTTGCTGTGCAACACATGAAGCCGTGAATCCTTGTCATTTTTAAAATTTATTTTTTGTAGATCTGCCCTTCCCACTCGGATCCAGAAGTTCACAGTGCTGAAGTCTGCCCACATTTTCAAGAAGCACAGAGTGCAGTATGAGATACGGACGCATGTGCGGCAGCTCCAGATCAAGGAGATCACCGGCACTACGGCCGACGTATTCTTGGAGTACATCCAGAGGAATCTACCAGAAGGTGTGTCCATGACAGTGTACCAGGTAAGCCTTCTGGTCTCGCAGCACGCGCACACACACACACACTGTGATCCTTGTCTTTGTGGTTTGCAGGAGCAAATGGACACTCTGCCAACACTGCTAATGACCCCCTACCAAGACCCTTCTGCCCCTCCTTTACCTACCAAAGATGGAAGGAAGAAGAAATGGTGACCCCTATGACAATAACTTAATCAACTTCCATCCATTTCATTTGTAATATCTGAAACGCAAAACAATAATTAGTACATACAGAAGTGAAAGATATAATATAGTGCATAAAAAAAATATTACTCATTCTGATAGAGATAATCTTGGTGCAAGTCAAGCAGTTAAAATCAACAAATCGGAGTTGCTTTATTGATAGATTTCTTGATGTGCAGTAGTTGTGCCGTGTGCCAAGGATCCAGCCTTGAGATGGAGTCATAGCCAGACACCTGCAGAGAAAGGATTAGAGATTTGCTGAAAGGTTATGCATGAGATAATGGACGTGAGGTTAGTTAGGTTCTTACAATGTCAGTGAACTTGTCTTCATCTCCTTCATCGTGTGCTGCTAGTAAGTTCTACGGGTGTAATAAAGGTGAGATCAATACATTACAATGTATAGACAATACAATTTGAGGCAAAGGTGTGAATTGTTTGCATGCGGCTCAACTCAATTTTTCTGTTTAACAGCCTATATATATATATATATATATAAATTATAGCCCGTTACCCGAGCGACCGCACTTGTCGTTAAGAACTATAAATCGGATACAGTCTGGTATGCTCGTAAGAAAATGTATTAGCGGGGAAAAGTCTGATATAGTTCTTAGCAACCATAATTATGGTGGAAGGCAGATCAAAGCAAAATGGAATAATGAAGAGTTTGTGTACTTTAATACAATTACTAAGATAGCTAACGCTATACTTTGCTCGTTGTTTATGTTTGGGCTATAAAATAGTTATAAACCAAAATCATTAGGTTTGTATTTCGATTTATAAATCGCATACAAACCTCAATTTTGGTTTATAACTATAACATAAATATACTATTGGCTGTTAAAACATATTATTATTAATTCAATGAGAAAGGAGGGGGGGGGACCCCAAAATTAAATTGTACTATAGGCCCGATTCAGTGAATTGACAATGTTTCTATTGGCTGTGGGTCTACAAGACCTGACAGTACACAATGAATGACATTATGGTGATATAATAAACGAGAGAGTTGACGTAACTGAGCACGCTCTAAAGGGAAATCAAGTGGTAAGACTAAGGAAAGTTGAACTTTAGAATGCAAGTGGGTAACACACACACACACACACTCACGCCAGTGCGTCTCACTTCTCTGCCACATGTGTAGTGAGAGTACTTACCTGGATGAGCTTTATCTCTCTGGTGCTATCAAAGCCAGGGTGAATCTCCTTATACCTTACAATAGCATCCTGCAGGGAAACAACAAAGGAAGATGAATTATAACAGATGTGTGTGTGTGTGTGTGTGTGAACGGCAGACTTGCACAAAGGAACCTATAATAGCCAACAAATCCCTGCCCACTACCTCTAATAGAACGTTACATTCTTCATAACCTCCCTATACTGACTGCACTCTATTCTTCAGTCTGACTTTTGTTCACACAATAACTATGTCCTCAATACACTTCTATTGGCCCACAGTCTGGTTCAGGTAAATTGGTAAGGTGTAGATGATCCTACATAGAGCACCCTTGACAACTCGCTTGTTTTATTGTATCGTCCCTTACTTTAGTAATGCACATGTACTTATCGATAGACCTTTGACCTCCTTCATTGAGTAAACAGTAGTTTCTGGATAGTTAGCTAGGGACTACGTGTGGCTAAGGTATCTAGGCTGTAACACACAGTCTATTTGCACGGTAATCAAACAGCTACATACAACTTAGGCAGTGGATCTATAGCCCAGCCATTGTCCCAAACAACCCAGATAAAAATTCAATTTCAATAATGACATAATCTGATCTCTGTGCACTGCACACACCCACACCACAATCTTGTTACCAGCTAGCTCCGCCCACTTGGACTCACCTGAGCTTCCTCAGCACTGATGCAAAACTTGCAGATGGCAGCTTTGAAGAAGTAATCCTTAGCGCCATACTTAAGCAGTGTGTTCTCCAGAGAGTTCTTACCAATCTAACCATACAGATACAACACCATTACATTCCATCAATCACAGTTGCATCAGTAGTGGAGCTTTCCCACATCATTCTTTCACTGCAGCTACTTCCAAACTTGCTACACCAGGTTACCTCTCTTTCTTTGCAGGATCAATCCAGGCAAGCGTTTCTTCTTACACACTTCCCTCCCAGTTGTCTCTATTTCTCCTTCTTGTTGTGCACTATCTCCTTCACAGTTTAACCCCACACCCTAGTGCAATGAAGCACCTGCCAACTCAACTATCTCGTAAAGCAACCCCTGAATAACCTCTGATAGCAAATATCCTCTTAACAGTGAACCAAAAAATTGATTCCAGATAGTTGTCAACCCACGATAAGAAAACTAGAGCCTCCATTTTGATAACTCATCAGTTACCTGAGTGGATAGCTCGCAGGTGAGGTAGTACCTACTAGCTGCCTTCTTCTACCAGCCAGCTCATTGTACGAGAATGGCTGAGTGTGACACACATGTATGCATCTGCCTACCTTTAGGAGGCATTGCAACCACCCGCCAATTAAAATATCATTTTAGCCACGCCTATTCTCACACGCCCACCTCTTCAAATATCCCTGCTGCCTTGTCATACTCGTGTAGATTGCTGCATAACACTGCCACCTTTACCAAACATTTGTTAGAAGCACTACACACACACAAACAACAATGAAAATATCACATGATATCATGTGATCCATCACATGAGAATCACCTGACAGAGTCCTCTCCACGGTGATAATCTGCTGCTTTCTCATAGTTGGTAATGGCCAGTTCGTACTCCTGCAATTCTGACTCGTAGATCTCCGCCACTTGAGTGTGATAGCGCGCCGCTAAACTGAACCGCCCCTAAAACACACACACACACACACAAAGATGAATTCACTGCTACACTGTCTAAACACTTAATGCTAGAATTTTGTTAAGGTTCTCTATAAACTCAGAAGGCTAGCTTGATAAGTCGTCTTCACCTACACCAACCTGACTGCTGCGAGAATTAAATTAAAAAGAGCTCTAGTACTGAGTAAATGAACTATATGGCCACTCCCACCTCCGTCTTTATGAACCATGACTGAACCATCAGCTCAACCTTATTAAGATTTGTGTACTGTGATGTTGGGATGTGCTATAGTAGTGATGATGATGTCTTGAGTGTGGTGGTGGAGGATGATGAGGTGTTTGTAAACAAATGCTTGAGTTGGGACATATTAATATACATAATACTTATTGCATGAGTAAGTATACAATATTATGGGTGATGCGGAAATACCCAAGGAAAACATCCAAAGTATATACATATATACAAATGCCAGTACAATTTCATGATTTAAAAAAAAATTTAATTGGTATTTGTAGTCTTAACTAACTAGATAACACACACACACATACATACACAACATGAAGTACAAACACAACACTCCCACATTCTTTAGAAGCTTGCAAACACCATGCTCATAAGTGCCATGTATACAAGTTAGTACAACAGACATTGGCTAATAAAAACTCCTGATAATCTGAACTGATCACATGTCCCCACAGAGAGACCTAACGTAAACTTGATTACACAATTCACACCTTCCTTTGTGAGTGGTACTATACACTACATTGGGGATGAGCAACTACCCTCCACATCCTCCCAAAGGGACAAACAGAGACCCCGCCCAACTGCTTAGGTGGGCGGAGTTGCTAATTATTCTGTGTTCCTCGTACAGCCATTCTGTCTACTGAATCATCAAAACAAAAACAGTATAACTTTACCCGCCAAATACCACCCACCCCACCTAATGCCCATAATCTCAGTAAAGATGGGCCACAATCGTCGGATCATCCCTTACCATATCAGTGTAGATTTCTACAGCTCTCTGGTAACATTCCACTGCACCTGTAAGAAAATGCAAGTCGGTAAGGTGAGTCCTCCCGTACATGCCCTACACTTCACCATTACCCTATATACACACACACTCTACCCAAACTTGCATCAGTTCCTTCCCAGTCTACAAACACTTGATCTGCCATTTCCAAACCACACCAACTATATACATGAGGATACTACACATCTTAGAGAGTTTAAAAGGGGCCACCAATACCTTCACCGCTCTCACCAGCCAACCAAGACCTTTATTTATGACTATGGTCAGCAAGACTACTTCATCTATAGGAGTCAGATATGGGCCAATCATTCCCGAAACTATCGATGGTATTGTAAAAGAACACAGTCAAATGTAAGTCCTCAGCAAAACTGTGTAATCAGTTGTACTAAAAAATAAACTCAGCCAGACTGTGACGACAAGTGAATCTATAGCAACAGCACAATGACTTCACGGTATTATGACTAAATAGTGCACCAACAGCATTCCAATTAATCCACCCTTGATAAAGGGTGGTCTTCACACCTCCCATTAAGAAAGACAGCTTGACTAACACTTCTGGTTCCATTCCGTCACTCAGTTATAGTTTGACTGTATAGTTAAAGCAGTGATTAAGAAAACTCCTAGCATATCTTTAAAATTAGTAAGTTGCAATATCTTGTCAGCAAGTACTGTGGACTTACTAACAATACACTATCAATGAGACTCCACTCATGGCTCAGCCGTACAAAATAAGGCGCACACACACAAAAACTTGATTAGCATCACCATAGAAACCAAACTTGGAATTCACTGCCTCACTTAATTAGTAGTGGCTAAAGCACTGTATGTCACTTGCATAAACTGCCAAACCCACACGCACTGCTACATCGTATACACAACAAGCACCTTTAGGTTCGTCTCTCTTGAGCACTTGGCCTGCCTCAGTGTAATTATTTGCGGCCTCGTGCTTTGTTTCCAGTGACAGATGAATTTCTGCTGCCTTTTTGAAGCAGTCTCCAGCGGCTACAGAAACAGGAAGAAGCAATTTGCTAAAACAATATTAATTATCATGTATCTTTATCCAAAAAAAAAAAAAAAAAAAAAAAAAAAAAAAGAGGGAGGGAGAATATAAATACATATTTTATACCAAGAAATGCTGATGACATCACCACTCTTGTAAAGACTTTTTACACATGCTCATTACTGCAGTGGCCAGACTTGTTCTAAATATAGGCACCACACAACTCACTTCACCTGATCTGACTGAATACCAAACATCTATCCTGTCTACAGCCAATAATGGTGCCACGCCTTTTTTTCCAGATGAAAAAAAATGTACAGTGGTATTCATCCAGGTGCAATCTGATTCAAAGTACTATATGTAATACAGTACAAATGACATGGCTGGCTAAACTGATTGCATCAGCCCTTAGCTAGCCAAAACTATGATGACCTCCCTCCCTCCCCTCCCAGGACAACATGTCCAGCGCACCAACCCCTCCTTTACCCAACATGAAACTTGAAGTGTACATACACCACTGGCTTTTAGTCACTACAACAACAATCTTTCTTATGTTTTAAGTAAACTGAATGTTGAATTTGTAATAATAGAGAATTCTTAGCGGCTGAGTATTGGGTTACACTCACCAGCAATCACTCACCTCTGGTCCTCTTGGCAACTTTATAAGCGTTGGCTGCTCGAACATACAAGTCAGCTGCATCTTCCAACTTAGCAGATTTTCTGTTGTTGAAAAGAAAAATATATATAATTTGACAACTTCAACTAGCTTAGTCTTAGTTGGTGCCAGGACTGGCAAATACAGTTTCCATGTAATAAAGTTAGGCTAACATATCTCCCTCACTCTCTTCTACTTCCAGCACTCCACATTATCTACCCTATAGCTATACATTAGTGCTGACACTTCTCAACAGCTTCTTACCCAAACATGCCCCCAAAGAAAGTTTGGGAAGACTTCACTTTCTTATCTGCCTCTTCCATATAGGCTTTAGCTTTCTTTTCTTGGGGACCGTCAGGAGCTGGCGCCTTAGCCGCAGCTTGGGAAGGTTGTGAGCTCGGTGGCTGCTCTTCTGTTGGTTGGCTATCTCCCACATCCACACCACCTGAGGCTTCAGCTTCAGACATTTTCGCTTTGTGAAGAAACTGGGCAGAGTAAAGGCGAACAACCTCAGTAATATACTAACTTTACACACCCAATTTCCCCCACAATCACGACGACCATTTACCACTCCACGTTTGTTTATTACTCCCAAGCGAATACTGTAATTTGTTATACAAGGGTTTCTTTCTGGGGGATGCGATGGCGAAGGCGTCTTGCTGTAAGTACTTGACGGTTAGCCTGGTTCCTGCAGCCGCACTCTTCTTGGCGGTTGTTTTCGGGGTAGGAACACTCACGCTTCCCATTTTATTCAGCGAGTTGACCAAGAAGTACGAGGTGAGCTAAGCAGGCTTTTTAAGGCTCGGTATAATGGAACTGGAACTATTAAAGCTAGCTAATGCTTCATATTCTATTCAACATCACACTTTGTCATCTGAATTTAATTTAAATCCTCCCCTTTTTGTGTCTCTTGCAGTATGGAATAGTGGTAGATGCTGGGTCATCTCACACTACCCTGTATGTCTATGAGGTGGAAGTGCCTCTGAATGGCAATGTCAGACAGATTCACTTCATCAAGCAAGACCGTAAGTACTCTCTACAGGTAGTGACCTGTACTCACATGTGGACATAACTGGGAGTTCACTTCCCACCCTATACTTCCCTGTCTCTCTATGTTGGGAAAAATGGTCGGCAGAGTACACACCGGACTTGGGTGTTTCAAGTTTGTGTCATGTGCTTTGATCTCCATCTGGAAGAAAGTGAACCCCCTTTTTAGCATGCATTGTACACAAGAGGGGGTTTGGTTCTTGAAGCAGCTGGCTATGTATGGCATATGATGGCAGATTTTCTGTTTGAAGTCTTCCTTAGTTGGTTTTGTTTAGCGGGACAAAGACGTCTCGTAGGCATGGTTGTCGTTCAACCAACGGACAATGTGTGAAGACAGCACTGGGAGGAGTGAGCATGCACCCTCCCTCCCTCAGTTGCTATTCTAGTCCTCATATCCATCTTATGTAGTACATTATTGTCAGAGCAAAGTTTATTGTTGATATACTGCATCCACCTTCATGTTCATATACAATGATGATGAAACTGTTAAGTATTTGACGCCACTATTTATTGAATGCCTAACTTACGTATTTAACGAGGTTTGTTGTCAGTTGATATTGTATTTGTTATCTTTGTCTCTATGCTGCGGGAGGTTGTGTTATGTAAGTCTTGTCTTCACTTCTGGCAGATCATCTCGACAGCTATGTCAACGACACTTCTGAAGTCGGCCCGATGTTAGTGGCATTAGTCAATAGCTCCCTGGACAAGAAGCTTCCTAATGATCTACGTGTACCCGCCCATCTTATGAACACAACGCACATCTATGTGGGGGCTACAGCTGGCATGAGATTGCTGAAGTAAGCCACACCCCTTTGATTAGTTGGTCCAGTTCAGTTAGTTATGTCACACCCACTTTTACTTTGTGTGTTCGTCATGTATATTCAGCTTGCATACATGTGTTTTGTATACACATGTGTGTTCATTTGGTATACACATGTGTGTTCATTTGGTATACTTGTACATATGTATTTGCCAGCACATGTGTGTGTGCCAGCACATGTGTGTTTTGCTTGTACATGAATTTGTTTCGTTGTAAATCTCAGCATGTCATGTTTCATTGTAGGTTGAAGGACAAGAAGGCAGCAGGAGAGATCCTCCATCAAGCCACCCATGCTCTGAGGAGTGCTGGTTTTTTTATGGAAGAGAGAGCTCGGATCATTAGTGGCCAGGAGGAAGCGGCTGGAGGCTGGGCCACCGCCAACTATCTCTCCCACACTCTGAAAACAGTAAGGCTGAGAGATTTAATAGAATAAACAGAATGACAGAAAATGGGAGGATAGTTTTAGGTCGGTACATTTCTTGCCAAGAGTTTCTGGAGCCCTGAGTCATGAATGTAGTTATGATCTATCTGTGGTGCTGCCAGGATGTAATGTGTGAGGCTAGATAGGAAGTGGTTGTAGGGGCAGTTAGACTTCATGTTTGTGTGTGTGTGTGTGTGTGTGTGTGTGTGTGTGTGTGTGTGTGCGGTGCATGCATGCAAGATGTTTCTTCTAATTTTTTTTTTCATGGCAGTACTAAATTTTGGTTCCAACTGGGTATGTATTATATCTAAGTGTACTGTTTTACATCCCCCACCCACCACATGGACACGTACCAGTGAATGACTGGACGTGCCCACACAGTGAGGCTACACACCTCAATTTACCTTTACCAGTCAGTATGTGTGTGTGTGCATTTATGTGTGTGTGTGTGTGTGCATGTGTATTTGTGTGTATATGTGTGTGTGTTGGCAGGGGGTGAGGGTGGGTGTGTTCCTCAAGCAACATCTTATAGATCATGTGATCAGCATAGCAATACCTCACAGATCATGTGATCAGCATAGCAATACCTCACAGATCATGTGATCGGCATAGCAATACCTCACAGATCATGTGATCAGTATAGCAATACCTTACAGATCATGTGATCGGTATAGCAATACCTCACAGATCATGTGATCAGTATAGCAATACCTCACAGATCATGTGATCAGTATAGTAATACCTCACAGATCATGTGATCAGTATAGTAATACCTCACATATCATGTGATCGGCACAACAATACCTCACAGATCATGTGATCAGTATAGCAATACCTTACAGATCATGTGATCGGTATAGCAATACCTCAGATCATGTGATCAGTATAGTAATACCTCACAGATCATGTGATCAGCATAGCAATACCTCACAGATCATGTGATCAGTATAGTAATACCTCACATATCATGTGATCAGTATTAAGCATTGCTGTGATTGTGTGTTTGGCAACATATGTCTCTATGTGAACACAGATAGCAAGTATGTATGTGCAGTATTGGCCAGCAGTTAGAGCATGTTCAATTCACTGTATACCTGCACTGAAATTTTCTTGACTTCACCACATGTCCACTTTACTACCAATTGTTCTCTTTTTTTTACCAATCGTTCCCACTTTACCAAACCGTTCTCACCTTACCAAATTGTAAACATTTACGAGTCATTGGCAAATGAGGGAGACACTGTCGAGGTTCTCTGCGGACATACATGTGTCATAGTTGTAGCTTATCCATTAGCCTAGTGATGGACTCTGGGGGAAACCTAAATAGTAGGACAATTTTTTTAATCTGTTGCGTGCAAAGCATCTTTACAGTCTGTGTATGATCATCTGCTGCTGTTTAATGACTCTGAATGGCTTCACGCCGTCAAGAGGCTAATAAACTTGGACTTTATTAAACTGTTAAAGATTTGCACTTGGGCTTCAAGGACAACTAAAGGTGAATGACTACGGTACAGGGCTTATTTATATGTGAAGACTAATTTATGTGTTTCATTGCAGCTCGTATGCCTGCTCTTCAGCGTGTTACTTACATGTATAAAATTAATGTATGAATAGAAGTATCAGTCACTGTGTTCTATTTGTGAGTATACATACATAGCTTGCCATTAGTGCCGAGGCATTCCATCAGTTAGTGAATGAAAGTAGTGGTGTATAAATAGAATATTTGATTATTGTACTGTACCAGATACTATATTTAGCTTACTGTACCAGATACTATATTTAGCTTTGATGATTTGATAGGGAGAGATTGGATCATTGGATATGGGAGGAGCTTCAACTGAAATAGCATTTAAAGTTGATCATGTGGATGAGTCGGATCCATTTTATACGCGAGAGTTATTGTTCAACTACAGCCACCCCGTGTACGCCCGCAGTTACCTCTGCTATGGACACGTCGAGTCTCGTGCCAGATTCCTGGGACACTTGATGGTAAGAGGATGGATGAGTTATGGGCGTGGCACTGAAGTGAGAGAGGGAGTATGGAGTTAGTGAGGTGGGTGTGGCTTTAAAGTGAATGTTGAAGTGAGGTCACTTGGTTATTTCATAAATCCAAGAGATTATTACGAACATAACTTTATAGCCATTGTGTCGCATGTGTATGTATGTGTGTTTGTTTTTGCGTGTGTGTAGAATGCCAATAAGTCGGCCACTGTCTTCAGCAATCCGTGTCATCCGGTCGGCTACAAGTCAAACCGCACCTTCTCCAGCATTAACACCAGCTGTGTGGTCGAGCCCATCGCGGAGGAAGTGTTCGGTCATCTCCTGGCGCTGCCTTCAAACTATTCTGCTAATGACAACGTGTCCTTCATTGGCACGGGAAATTACTCTGAGTGTTTGTCACAGATAATGACTGCGTTTAATTTCAATGCTTGCAAGCCATCTTTGAACTGTCCCAAGAACAAGTCCTCCTTCAGTGTGCCTCCGTCCAATGGGACCTTCATTGTGAGGAGTTGTTTTGTTGTTGTTTTGTTGTTTGGAATTTGTTGATGTCAGTTGCTCAATTAAGTGGGACAAATATGTTAATGTTTTTAAATCCTGGTTTTCTTCATTTAGGGTTATTCCGGCTTTCACTACATTGCCAAGCAATTCCATTTAACTAAGATGGCCTTCAACAAAACAAATCCAAAAGGAGGGTTTACGGAAACTTTTAAGGACATTTGCAAATCGAACTTGACGGTGGGTAGCAGCAGCACCATGTGTTTCTATGGCATTCTCATGGGCTATATGATGGAGGAAGGGTTCGGCTTCAAGAACACTTCGAGTAATAACTGGGAGGTCCGATTCAAGTCTCGGGTAAGTTCTGCTGCCTTGTTTGTTGGTGTGTTATTAATCCAGGGGTTCAGACAGAATTTTCACTGGGGGGGAGCCACAGTGTTTACTTAGCCACACCCATTTTTAAAGCTCGCACTACTTTGATGTACATGCCAATATAAGAGTGTGTACTTCACACTGTTTAATTGGCTGCATACCATGATACACATGTATGTATGTGTGGCTGACACATGATACACATGTATGTATGTGTGGCTGTGACACTCACTGTTCTGCCCAGAACTAAGTGACTGATAGTTTGTGTATAGAAGCAAGTGTGAGTCAGTGAGTCAGTGAAATGCATCTTTTATCAAAGGAGACTAAAATGTATTTTGCATTATATTTGGACTATTTCTCTCACCCAGTGGTTTTCTTTTTAACCATACAACCTGTCCACACACCATTATGCTAAGTCAGCATTATTGGGGATATGCTATTTTTGGAGCATAGACTTGCAAGACCTCTATCAGGTGCATAAATCTGAGAGCTTGGGTGAGTCTGATTCTTCCGTCATCGTGTCACACTTCTCACGCCGAGACTTCCATTCATGGCCGCTTCGACAGGACTTCATCTTGTCTCTAGCCAATTCTACTCGTACAAATGACAAATGATGCACTGGCATCGGCTAGTTAGCGTATTGCTACCCACATCCTAGTATCCTCTCCCACATCCTAGTGTCCTCTCCCACATTTTAGTGTCCTCTCCCACATCCTAGTGTCCTCTCCCACATTTTAGTGTCCTCTCCCACATCCTAGTGTCCTCTCCCACATCCTAGTGTCCTCTCCCACATCCTAGTGTCCTCTCCCACATCCTAGTGTCCTCTCCCACATCCTAGTGTCCTCTCCCACATCCTAGTGTCCTCTCCCACATTTTAGTGTCCTCTCCCACATTTTAGTGTCCTCTCCCACATCCTAGTGTCCTCTCCCACATCCTAGTGTCCTCTCCCACATCCTAGTGTCCTCTCCCACATCCAAGTGTCCTCTCCCACATTTTAGTGTCCTCTCCCACATCCTAGTGTCCTCTCCCACATCCTAGTGTCCTCTCCCACATCCTAGTGTCCTCTCCCACATCCTAGTGTCCTCTCCCACATTTTAGTGTCCTCTCCCACATCCTAGTGTCCTCTCCCACATCCTAGTGTCCTCCCACATCCTAGTGTCCTCTCCCACATCCTAGTGTCCTCTCCCACATCCTAGTGTCCTCTCCCACATCCTAGTATCCTCTCCCACATCCTAGTATCCTCTCCTACATCCTAGTATCCTCTCCCAAAGCAATTTCACCAATTTTTTCAATAGAGCACACCACAAGTAGAAATAATCGCGTTTATTATTATTATCATCCCTAGCAGAAATATCCGACAATATCTTGTAAGATCACATAAGATTTGTCTGGCGTGATCTTATCAAGAAATTTCATACAACAACGACAATATAAGATTAAGGCAAGATTTATTCCAGCAAGAAAACTTGCACAATTAGATTCCAACGAGAGCAACCAAGCAACTCTAGTAATAATAGTAACATCTTTATTGTCGTCATAACATTACACAATGAATTCTCAATCTCCTCCATCTCCTCCTCATGTGTAGTTTGCAGAGAACATGTTTGGGTGGAGTCTCGGTTATCTCATGAACAGAACCACAGCGGACCACTACAAAGTGTCCAATGGTTTCCACGAGGCACGCCCCTTTACTACGGTGGACCTGGTGGTGGGCATGATCATCCTGACTCTGCTATGTGCCATATTTGTCATCTTCTTCTTCCTCACTTTCTACGCCTGCAAGAAGGCGTTGGAAGCACACGGCGGATACCAAACCATTTCCTGACCTTGTTCCTCTCTAGTTTTATTTATAGCAAATCATTGTTTGTTTGTGTGTGTGCATGTGTTAATCATCGTCATCCCGATACATGTTATTCTATTTCATGCTCACCACGACAGGTAACCCAGCAACCGGAGGAAGGAAGTGAGAGTGTTGCTCTGGTTGTTTTGTGAATTTTTTCTTCTTTTTTTTTTCATCCACAATCCACACCGTGCTTATATGTTTGTGATTAAATATTAAAAACAAGTCAATGCCTTTTGTTGTCGTTTTTATTTTTTATTATTCAATAATGATATATTTAGATGTGATAAAAATGGACAAACAAATAATACAACGGATGAGGTTTAAAAATGTTTCATTAAAACAGAGATAGGTTTTGTCTGTGGAAAATGGAGGCCACGTCTTCTTTACCAGGAGTGAGTGGGAGGATGCTAGGAGACTGGCTCCCTTGTGACTCCTCAAGGCTACTGCCAGCTCTTTCTTCACTTTGTCTGCTTTCTTGTGAAACCGTGTCATGGTGGTCATTAATTGGAATTGCTGTATTTGTATTGTGGAGGTCATTACTTGGAATTGCATCACATTGGTGGTCTGGGTTCAAAGTTTGTCTTTCAACTGAATTAATCAACTTGGGATGTGATAAACCGTGGTTCCCATAGTGATGATAAACAGATTTAGTCAAGTTCCGCCGCTTTACAGAAGACCACGTAGTTGTGGTTTTGCATTTGGTGCTGAGTTTGAGTTTCTTGGTGGGCAGTGGGTCTCCTAGCTCTGGACTATGGTGGGTTAGATTCTTGACTGGAGAGGATTGTGAGGATGACGTGTCTTCAGAACTATCCAGGACTAGAGGCGTCTGCTCCAGGGCTTGTGAAACCGTGTCATGGTGGTCATTAATTGGAATTGCTGTATTTGTATTGTGGAGGTCATTACTTGGAATTGCATCACATTGGTGGTCTGGGTTCAAAGTTTGTCTTTCAACTGAATTAATCAACTTGGGATGTGATAAACCGTGGTTCCCATAGTGATGATAAACAGATTTAGTCAAGTTCCGCCGCTTTATAGAAGACCACGTAGTTGTGGTTTTGCATTTGGTGCTGAGTTTGAGTTTCTTGGTGGGCAGTGGGTCTCCTAGCTCTGGACTGTGGTGGGTTAGATTCTTGACTGGAGAGGATTGTGAGGATGACGTGTCTTCAGAACTATCCAGGACTAGAGGCGTCTGCTCCAGGGACTCCAACGTACAGCCAACCTCTGCACCCTTGCTGGACCTGGGAGGAGCAATGACTCCACCCCTCGTCTCCAGCATGGACGGGAGGAGTGGCCTGGATACGCTTGTCACCGGCAAGAGAAAGGATTCTTTTTTCTTATCCAATAATTTCCTAAAAGAATCTGACACACTGGTGCAGGTGTCTGAAATATCATCAATAGGACATGACAATAGCTCAACATCGGCTTCTTCCTTGAGAGCAGTGTGCAGATGTTCGTTGCTCGACTTCCAGCTCTTCATCTTGCAGCCTGCCCCACCGGGATCCCCTCCAGCACCGCTCACACACGCACTGCTGTCTATCTCTGCTCCGGGGAGAAGAGTCTGCAATCTATTGGTACAGGTGAGGAAAAGACAGACAACAAAAACTAAATTAACAATAAAGTTCAGCTTCTTTTAACCAATACACAACATTACAAGTACAGATCTAAATGAGGAAGGAAGAGATTAGGTAAGGGAGAGGGAGGAGAAAGAGAGAGAGGAGAAAGAGAGAGAAATTTTACATATAATGTAAGTAGAGATGAAAGCTGACCTGCTTTGCAGAGAGGTGAAGGTGGAGTCTCCCACTGGTAATACACATGGCACTATCCGGAGAGGCTTTAGGTAAAGGATGAACTGTCGCAGTTCCTCGTAGCTGGCATGCATAGAGTGAATCACTCGACAGCTTCTAGCTTTACGTAGAAACCTGCAAAGAAAGCGGGAGCAAATGGCGCCATGATAGCCAATAAACCAGAACACTAGAGTGAGAGTAAAGGAGACAAATCTTATATCAGAATCCTCAGTTTACACAGCCAATTTAAAACTTAACCCACTGTTCTGGTTTCTGCTGAAGTCCATTTTCAAGCAGAAGTTGAAACATTAGGTAAGTTTTAGGCTGTGCAAACAGAGAAAATTGTCAAGTTCAGCCGAGACTGACTGAATCATTCAAACAGACATCTGCTTCATCTGATTCTTATACTGCCCAGATTCCAGCATCACCCATTGGCAGGGCCAGATGCCATGTTGAAGGGTAAGGGGTGGGTGGAAGAGGAAATGCTATGTTGTGAGATCAAACGCTGTGGGGACAACTCACACATAGGGCTCCTTCAGCGACTTGGCCACTGATAGAAACCAGAGTGTGGAGGGTTTGATGTGCAGGACTTGCATGGACTCCTTCTCTGACACTGGACAAGAACCACACGGCAGACCTTCTCTACATGAAGCACCTTCACCTTTCTAAGATGACACACAGCAGTGTATGTGTGATATCACTTCTCTGCCACAAATGGCAGACTAAATGTATAAAGTCATTATAACAAATGTTTTTGACGAGGTGACACATCTGTGATGTCTATCGTCTGAATGATCTCACACACACTACCTGGTAGAGCTGATCTATCACTGTCATACTTCTATAGCTCCCCAATACTGCCACACACACACAGCAGTGTATGTGTGATACCACTTCTCTGCCACAAATGGCAGACTAAATGTATAAAGTCATTATAACAAATGTTTTTGACGAGTGGTGACACATCTGTGACGTTTATCATAGTCTGCCTTCGTCTGAATGATCTCACACACACTACCTGGTAGAGCTGACTAACACAAAACCCCAGGGTCAAAGTACAAAAATGGCATATTGGCTTCACTCGCTCGCCAAATACTGTCACCCAAACTAAGAACTCTCACACCACACACCCTCACTCACTTGACACGCCTCAACTCCCAAGCCACTACCCCAACCTACCTTAAACAAGCAACAGTGAATCCTGGTTGAGTTGCCATCGGCTGTGAGACACTCGGCCACAGCTGGTATCTCAGAGTAGGCGGCCATCTTCCAACTGGCAATATGAATCTTACTCTTGAACTTCCTGGCCACACCCAACAGGATGTGCTCATAGCCAAATGTTCCGCAGTGAAGGCGAATGACATTTTGTCCGTCATTAGCTAACCACCTGTCAAAAAAAAACAACATCCCAATGAGCTTGTATGACTCTAAATTTCTTCAGTCCTGTGTTAATTTTGTCAGCGTATGTTAGTGAAATTGAAACGATAATTCAAAGCTAGGCATTGTAGTAGACATTGCAGCTCGAAACTTTGAAGCCACGGTTACTGTGAAAGCTGCTTGAAAGACAATAAACAAATTAGGTCAGATTACATTCAAACTACATTGTGAGATGAAGACGGATAATGTGTCAATCTATTGCTACACACACATGCTTGACAATATTTCAAAGTTAAGATAAACTGAAGCTTATGCCCAATAAACTGGTTGGCTACAACTGATGTAAATGGATAAATAACCATGAACACTGTCCATAAAAAACCCTAACTCACCTTTCCATGACCTCCAACACCTTGTCTCTCGATGTCTCCTACACCAACAGAACAATCACATGATCACAGTTGCTAATTTAGTTCTTAGTGTCCTATAACTGCTACAGCACAAGGCATGCCATTGCCCCACCTAAAACTAGTACAGAGGAAGGAGAATAAAGACAAAATGTAGTAAAATAATTTTTGGGGTATGGTGTATCTAATTAACACTCCTCACTCCCTCACTCTTCACACTCCTCACTCTTCACACTTCACACTGCTGGCAGCATTTCTGTCCTATATCTCACCACACATTACTTAAACCTTGCCAATATCTTGCCACACCTTACCTATACTCTACCTATATCTTGCCACACCTTACCTATAACTGAAACCTTACCTCCTTGCCATGCCATATCTATCCACTTCCTGTCTCACCTTACCCGTGATGGTATAGCAGCTGCAATAGGGTGACAGAAAGTTGTGTCCAGGTACAGAGTTGTGATGTCCATCAACCTAACAAACAAACAACACAACAACAACTTTAGAATAACAACAACAATTAGAATAACAACTACAACTTTAGAATAACAACAGTGATAACGATAAAGTATTCACCCCTGGCTAGTGTGTAGCGGTCGTAATCTCTTTGTTTCTGCCAATGTAAGTCTGAAATCTCCAGTGTACAGCACATTGCCACCTGGACCTTGGAAGAAAAACCTGCAAGTAAAGCACAAGAATTAACAAACGAGGTGGAGTTAGGAGTTCATACATACCTAAATCATCCTACCTATGGTGGTACCACAAAGTCCCTCTAATCATCTTCACATGCCACACCCACTATCAAGGCCCTCCAATCACATGACACACCCACTATCAAGGCCCTCCAATCACATGCCACCCCCACCATCAAGTCCCTTCAATCACATGCCACACCCACCATCAAGTCCCTCCAATCACATGCCACCCCCACTATCATGTCCCTCCAATCACATGCCACACCCACTATCAAGTCCCTTCAATCACATGCCACCCCACTATCATGTCCCTCCAATCACATGCCACACCCACTATATCAAGTCCCTTCAATCACATGCCACCCCCACTATCAAGTCCCTCCAATCACATGACACACCCACTATCTAGTCTCTCCAGTCACATGTCACCCCCACCATCAAATCCCTTCAATCACATGACACACCCACTATCATGTCCCTCCAATCACATGCCACCCCCCACTATCAAGTCCCTCTAATCGTCCTTACATGACAGATCCAGGGCAATGTCCAGCAGGGAGGAGTGTCACTGTGAAGCTGAGAGGTGAAAGGTCACCAAATGCTTTCAACGTCATGGCAACAGGTTCTTCCATGGGTAGGCTCTTCAGATAAGGTACGAGGCCAGTGAATTCAGGATCCTTCATCAGTAGAGCCTGGGTGACTTCAGAGCAGTGGAAGCTGGTACATCTGATAGGAAATACATATTACAAATGAAAAATTAGTAAATGACTGGCCAGAGCACATTTAGATGTAACTAAAAGTAGCACATGGCCATTGGCTACTATACTATACTAACATGGATGAGTTTTTCTTTCATCTATAACCTCTGCTTGGTAAGAGCACTACAGATATATTTAGACACTAGAATATTTACCGTGATTCGAGCGCTCGGATGATGTTAGGGGAACCAAGGCCTGACATGTGATCTGTGGAAGCCAAACACAGCCAAGTCAAGAACATGCTGTGAGTGCACATACATACATGTAATATTATGTACAAAATAGCGCAAGACCCTTTACCTTTCTCGAAAATGTACGATTTCACTTACTGCTTATAATTCCAAAGTTAGATTATGGTCAAAGGACAGTAGGTACAGCTACAGCTAAGTCATGCATACAAACCTCTATGGCAATGAGAAAGGAAAAATGCTCGGCCAATCTCGCAGTTGCGTGGGACGAAGTGGTCTATTATGACACCCGGGTACTCCGCCACACTCCCGCGAAAAACACTCATTTCTCGACACACTGGCCTCGAAAGAGACACACACGACTTCTCCCCACTCTGCTCTGAGCCTGCCTCGTCTACTCTACAGTTATCCCGACACACACAACTGGGTAAGGTACCGCTGTTGTAACTGGTAAATTAAGAGTGGGTAAATCGATGTGAGTCCGGCAAAATTGGAACGAGAGAATGATAGGATTGACAAGTGATTAGTGTAATAATGAGTTTGACACAACAAATAAAATTAAACCATCTTCCCGCTGTAGTCCATCATCAGCTTTTCAGCCTAAAGGAAGATAAAGAAATCAACACACACACTTTACAATAGCCACAATACCTCTTCAAAGGTGACTTTGTGAACATCCACAATTATTCTGATGAAGCACTCGGCCAACAACACTGACATCACGTAGCTAAAATACTGCAAAGTGGAAATAGCGATCAGCACAGGAAATGAATACTAACTCGTTCCACTCACCTTCATGTCTTTACCACAAAATATGTGCAGTAAAGTCTCTATAATGATTTCAACATGTTCTTTCTTATAGTGGTGCGAGTCCATCTGATGTATCAGAGCTCCTGCATCAACAACAACAACAACAACGGTAAAACGCCCATTGACACATTCAGGTCTACATCATGCAAAGTAAAGTGACCATTCCTTCCTTACCTCTCTTTCTGCATCCACTGGAGAAGTTCTCGTGCCGCCATGAAAACTCCTTTCCTTTGAACAAGTCCACCATCAGAGGCTTCTTCAGATACAGCCATCGCCTCAGTTGCAGCTCTGTCATGTCTCGGACTGAACTAGAAGAATACACACACACACAATTCTATCTAATTAGCTTCTACAAAGTAGTTATGCTGTATAACATCAGGGAGTACCACTGGAAGTCATATAATAATAATATAAAGAGTAATGTGACAAATGGAACATATTTCTTGCAGAGAGCAACAGTTTGGTCCAGTGCCTCAGAAAGATAGAGTCTTCACTACAGCTCTGAAACACCATGAATCTTTCATGGCTAGCAGCACTGGATGCACGTCTTAGTAATATCCGTTAGCTTCCCGTGAGACACAATGCATTGGCAGAACCCACTTACTGTACTCCTTGGAAGACGTCTCCTCGACTCGTGATCTTCTTTCTCTTCCTCTCAGATAGAGTGCTGATTTGTGAGACAGTTGAAGACGTGGAGGAGTCCTTGGATGATGTTGCTGCTACCGCTCCAACCGGAGAAGCAGGTACTGGACTAGATCTCTCCGTGTCATTGTCACCTTGGCAACCACACAATACCATGACAACATGAGTGAATAATGGTCAGAGATGAGCATGATTGGTATATCACATGCAACAACATTGTTAAGTACTAACGTGATTATTCACCACTTTGTAAGAGAACAATAGTGTAACAAGGTAGTGCCAACATATCAGATTACTTATTACTAGCAAGTACCCCACCACATAGTGGCATTTGACGTATTGCCAAGTAATTAAGCTGTACAAGTCATCGTGCTCTGTTATCATTCTCTACCAATGGTTAAAAGTTTCCCTCTCCTGCTCTCTATATTCTGAACTATCTGAGCTGTTGCTATACCCCACCTCTCCAGCTCTTCTCGAGTCGAGAAGTCCCCTTTTCCATTGTCTATCTCTCCTGCTACTGAATTTGTCCTACTTTGAGAAACTTTTCTCTTCTATTTCGTACTTTCGCCTTCCTTTTGGAAACTAACCCCACCTTTACTCGTCGATTCCACCCGCTTTTTAGTTACAATGAATTGCTGCCTTTTCTTTCCTTCCATTTTAAACCTACGCTGTACCTCACCCGCTTTTTAGTTACGATTAATCGCCTTTTACCTACTCTTTCGTACTTTAGCCTTCCTTTTTGAAACCTACGCTGCCTTCCACCCTCTATTGCACCCACTTTTTAGAATTAACCAGCACTTTATAGTGAATGTGACAACACTTTACCTACTGTGATGTTGCGATGCTTTATCAAACCGTACAAAACTCATGAATTATTCATGAATACACACCCCATCGGTCACCGTTGTCGTCGTCCTTACTGACACACAAGCGTATTATTATATAGATATGTACATAAAACACCACACCAAAAACAACAAACAAACACTTCTTAACTAGATCTGACAGGCTGTATAAAACCGCTTACAGTATGTAGCACTGGGTAGTGTATTAGTGTCAACGGGAAGGTGGAGTATAATTAAATAAGTACATTTTATTGAGTAGTTCTGTTGAACAGCTTGCATTAGTGACAGTAGGGCCTCTCTGAAAGCATCATTAAGTTACTTGCACTGTACTTTATGAAAAAGGATCTCAGAGGTGAACAGACTGCTTTGTGTGTGTGTGTGTGTTTGTTTGTTTGTGTGTGTGTGTGTTACTTGTGAGGTCCACCACTTCAGGGGCAGGTGGATTCTTAGCAGTAGTTTTGTAAGAGAGTGTGGCCACACTATCCCTCTCCACCAGATCATCCTTCAAGTCATCTTGAGATGACGAGCAGACTGACAGAGACTCCAACACATTGAGAGGATCCTCCTCCTCCTCACTGCTGCTGCTGATAGAGTGGCTTTTATCACGGCAAGCCTCGCCTTCTGAGTCTATAACAATTATTTCTCCCTCTTGGTCATCGTGTATCAACTGAGGTAGTCTCACATCCACTGACCCATCCCCACTCCTCCTACTACTGGAAGCCACTGAGTCTATGACAGAAATAGCAACACAACACAACACAACACAGAGCTGGAGTGGAAAACTTGCACTGATTGTCATTTTATTCTACATAATAAAAATGGAAACGACCAGCACATCAACTGCCTCATTATGAGAGGCTGGTTGTACATCAAACATTATATATATATATATATATTTATTGCAGCTTTGATATTTTTACTTGAATATTTCCGCATCACGCGAGCGTTCTGTATTCTCCCATATTGTACGGTTTATATTGTACGCTCCTTGTAGCGCGCGCTTAGCGAGTAAAATCAATGAAAATTGTATTGTAACCGGTTGAGAAAAATTTCAAAGAAGCAATAAATCACTTATCACACTCGTCGTACAAAATGGGAATGATATTTTACTCTCACGCCACATTTTCACTCGCCTTTGGCTCGTGAAAATATTTTGCGTGCTCGTAAAATATTTTCCCATATTGTACTCTGACTCGTGCTATAAGTATTATATATACATAATTGTACCACGGTACGTTCAAACCGTCCTATCAGATTGTTCAATTTGCGGTGAATATATTTCATACCCACCTCCTAGGAGGTGAATAAGTAATCCGTCCAATCAAAATTAGTTTTTGTGCATTTCCTATAGCCTAGAGCTACAGTACAAGTCAGTTGCACCACTCCGTTTAGTTGGTATGGGATTTTCACTATCCTCGGGCCTTGTGTAAATCCCGTACTAACCTACAAGTCAAGGCATAACCTATACATATACAGAGGAGTTGATTATCTTGGACTTAACAATTAACCTCGGTTGAAACACACGAGGGTTATCACGATAAACAAGCTTCTCACTGAAACTACATCACTTTAATGCACGGGCTCTATTGACAATACTTACCACATGCATGCACAGTAACAGCCCAGCTGATAAGCACTATGGTGGCTTCGGGAAGCTATTTTGAGGGCAAAAGTTGGAAAAGGAAAGTTTGGTGACAATACTAGTGGTGTGCTTGAGCACAAATGGCGAGCGAGCCTTAAACTACACTATTGTTAAATGATTGATTTTAACAACTAACACTCAAGCTACTAAAATAAAGTCGAGGTTTTAACTTATGTATGCGGTATAAGGGTATTCAATTCCATAGTAACCGCTCCCTTCCCTCCCCCGCAACTGTTTGAATTGAAAAGAAGCAACAAATCAGTCACGTTATTTTAAAGTTTTCTTTGTACGACTTCCTTAATATAGTGTAACAACACAATACTTTACAACAACTGAACCTACATACGTCAAGACTTTACCTTCTGGTTCGTCTCGTGGACAATGAATTTACACAGTTAATCTGTTGAGTAGGGCTTATACACTGTGACAAATAGCGACTAACTCGAATAGATCGCTCCCATAAGTTTTTGCGTTTTAACTTCACCGCAAAAGACTTCAACAAAGCGGTAAACAATTCATTTCTAAGGTGATACGGGTAAGTCCGCTTAAAAAAAAAACCATGAAGGATTCTGTTTATTGACGTTTGGGACGGGGTCGAACGCGGAGCGAACACAAAAATACGGAGGGTCAAAGTACAAAATGACATACATACGTCCAAACATATATATAAATAAACAAACATCCCCGATTTTCAATTGTGTTACCCCTGTAAATGTCTCGCTCGCTACGCTCACTCGCCAATAAGTATTAATTTATGGTCTAGCAAAGAAAGGGAGAATTCTGCAGAGCCAGGAAAATGAATATGGCATAGGAAAAGTGACACTCATGATCCAGAAATGGAGAGAACTGAGCAATTTCAGAAAGAGATTAGCGAGGGAGAATGTGTGAAGAAACGGAAGCAATGAAGATATTGACTTTAGATGAGCTTGATCATGCAGTTTACCTTTGGTTTGTTCAGCATAAAGGTCAGAGTGAAATAGATTGGAAATATGTTTAGAGGATATAAAATCAAACTTCTGATTATTTTGTAAGTGCAAGTATTAGTAGTCCTCTTCTTTGCAAGCAAAGCTCAACAGTTGTATCTCCTCATTTAACAGGGTAATACTTAAAATGATTCCTTCACTGGAACTGATGGCTACTAAGGTTTAAGAACAGGCATGGGATAAAGGTCTCGTCAGTACAAGGTGAATCTCTACCTGCAGAAACTACGAAAGATTATCGAGGAAAAGTCCATAACTTAGTCACAGGGGAACTGGGGTGGGTGGGGGTTGTATGGGACACTGATACCTAACAGAACACTTGTTTCTGCACACAAAAAAGGAAGGAAAAGAATTTACCATCTCATCCTAATATGGATTTACTACCAGTCACAGGATGGAAAGTTTGCTCATCTCTATCTCCCCCCACCCCACTAATAATTCTTCATAGATCCAGTCTATAGATTAAGGTGTATTAGAGAATATTTAGTGCCGATATGTGTGACATTCTGCTGTGACTTCTCGAGTCTTTAAATATGACTGCTTTTTGAAAGACTTTGAACATCAAACTTGCCAACTTGTTACTATCTCAAGGGGGTCACAACTTTCATACATAACTAGTGATGTGCTTGAGCACAAATGGCGAGCGAGCTTAAAACAACACTATTGTTATACGTTTGATTTTAACTTCTAACACTCAAGCTACTAAAAAAAGTCGAATTTTGTTAATTATAAATGTATATATGGTAAAGGGATTAAACGCCATAGTAACCACTCCCCACAACTGTTTTGAATGAAAAAAACAACAAACAAACAAAAAAACAAGTCACGTTATTTAAATGTTTTCTTTGAGATATTCTTTAGCTAAGTAGTAGTTGTAACGCACAATACTTTCACACTTAACTGAACATACCTACACAACACTTACCTTGGTGGTGGTTAGTCTAATGGACAATGAATTTTCAAGTAAATACTGTAGCGTAGGGCTTATAAGTATGACAAATAGCTATTAACTTAACACCTCCACTAACATCGAATAGAAAAACTCCCGTAAGTTTTTGAGTTTTAACTGCACCTGCAAAAGAATTCGAAGCGGTAAACAATTCAATTTCTAGAATGATACAGGTAATGATCGATAACCAGAAGATTCTGTTTAGTGAAGGTTGGGACAGGGTCAAACACCGAGCTAACACAAAAATACGAGAGGGTCAAAGTACAAAATGACATGCGTACATCCAAACATATATATAACTAGTGGTGTACTTGTGCACAAATGGCGAGCGAGCCTGCCTAGTTCTAACATAAAACTACTGTATTGTTACTACATAATTTATATTTTAGCTCAGTTCATGTAAAACTGTATAATAGCAGTAGACCATTAATTATAGCAAACAAATACACAAATTACTCTCTTACCTGAGTAATGGTAACTTCTGTAGTATCAAACTTAAGCCATTCTGACTACCTCAATCACCAGTAACTCTTGAACAAGGAACAAAAAATAGGCCAGTGTTATTTTTAGCCAACAAATATGGATTACTACTTACCTAGATGTCCTGAGTATTGGTAACTTCTGTTGTATCATATTCAAGCTATTCTGACTACCTCAATTACTAGTAACTCTTGAACATGCACCCAGCTACAAAAAAAAAAAAAAAAAAGAAGAAGAAGAAGAAAGGCCAGAGTTATTTCGTAATTTTAGCTAACGAAATATGGAATTACGTGCTTACTTCAGCTTCTCCTAGTGGTGGTAGCTTCCTTAGCATTAATATTAAGCCATTCTGACTACCAGTGGCTCTTGACAACCAACAACTGGCACTTCGCAGCTCCACCAATAAATGCAAAGTTTCGAAATTAAGACTGGTAAAGGGTCTTCAATGCCATAGTAACCGGTCGCAGCAACTTTTTGTGACTTGAAAAACAAGCGTTTTCGGAGGAATTCTCTCACAATTTTGAGCCTAAATAATTAAGACTTGCTTAATGCTGTAGTATCAGAAGAAACTGGGGTCAATCATAAAAAGCCATGTTTTTAGGAAAAAGGAATATACGTACCATCCATACACACATGTATATAAAATATACCCGATTTTGCATTATCCACCCCTAATACTGTCTCGCTCACTCCGCTCGCTCGCCAACAAACAAACATCCCCAATTTTCAATTGAGTTACCCCTATAAGTGTCTCGCTTGCTTCGCTCGCCAATGAAGATAGAAGAGATGGGCTTCAATTACCACCAAGATCATAATTAGAGCAGCAATTAACATGATTTAAGTATTTGCAATCACCTTACATTTCACTTTTTAACTTGGCTTTTTGCTAAATATTTCAAGGGGGTCGCCCCCCTGCCTCCCACTAAATGAACCCCAGTTGACATGGAACAACAACAAAAATAATAACAACAACAAGAAACAAAACTACAACAACATCCTTTTGCCCTGCTTCTCTCATTCCTCTAAACCACACACCTTCCATTTTCATGTAGCTGTTCTTCTTTCTGTTGACAACAGACAGTTCCCTTCTCTCTGCTGGCAGTTGAGAGTCCTCCCAGTCAGCCCCAATGCTCTCTGCAGTACCAGCTGAACAAGATGCATAAATGGTTTTCTTCTCTCCATACTTAGGAAGACTCAAACTCATTTGACGCATGGAAGGCCTGGTCTACAGTTAGATAGGATTACACAAGTGTAGAATATAAACTGCAACTACCACAAATTCTGCCAGCAATGAAAACATGATCATCATACAAACAAGTTTTGAAAATTTCTAACAAAAAATCTTTTTAATATTGCATAAAATATTTCTCATTTACTCATAGATTCATAAGCCATAAAACAATTATTTGGCTCTCCAGTCATGCTCTGTTGATGTGGATGATGGTCACATGTATGTTAAAGTATTTTGGGGCTGCCAGAGCCTCTGTTGAGCGACATCACAGAGGCCTTGGTAGCGTCATGACAAGGGCCTGATTGTGCAGAGTCGGAACACTACAGACTATTAATACATACACTCCACTTGCTCAATAAACACGTGCTTTCTTTTATAAAAGCTAACTCTTTAACCTTACTTTATAGCGCTTATTGGTATCCCTAACTCTCGGCAGCATCCTACAGCGAGTGTCCAAACGCAGACGTTGCGATAGCGAAAGGAATGGCTACCTTTTTAAAAACTGAGACCATTCCAAACAAACTTTAGTTTTTTTTATTTCAGGGAAGCCGCAATTTATATTACCCGCCAAGACCGGGTATATAATATAAGATAGAGAGAAGGTGTGGGCGGCGCGCTTCAAGTTACTGTGGAAAATTTGGTGCGCGAAGGGAGTCTGGTATTAATTTCTCTCATGGCTACCAGGAAAGAGGGAGACATCTCTGGTGCCGAGAAAATAGCTGAAGCGAGAGAAACGTTCAAAAGTGGATATTTTTATATTTTGGTGGGTAAAGGGTTTATCTAAGTTTTCTTTTTGTGTGTTTGTGACTAGCTGTGAAGGAGCTTTCAGACTTACTGAATACTGGGCTGGATGCCGAGTCTTTGGGCTTGTGCGTACAACTTCTGGAAGCTGGTGTAAACCCTGAGGCTCTGGCAACTGTAGTAAAAACCCTCAGAAGAGAAAGTGCAGCACTGAAGGTAACTTCTTGAAAAGACACTACAAAAATACTTTATACACCAACTGTATGTGTTTTAGGAAAACATCAAGTAATATCAGCTATTAATTTTTTATCATTTTATCAGCAAGTATCATGCTCTATCTTCATGTTAAGTGTAACCCACTATAATAAAACTTATAACCATGACATATAAATACTGAATTATGCAATGAGGGTTATGAAATAAGTTGTGTTGTAGCGTTGGTAACTAGTCTAGATTTATTTCCCTCTCCATCGTGTTTTTTCTGCAATTTGCTGACTGCCTTCTTGGATAGAATGGCTTCTTGTCTATCTGCTGCATCCTTTATCTTCCATGCCATCTGGATGTCTCTGCGATGACTCATGAAAGCTGTCACTTGAGGATTCTTCACCGTGGACCCCACCCGACCTGTCCTACCCACTCGATGCAGGTAGTCCGGCAGGTTGAGTGGGAAATCGAATAATACTATGTGGTTCACCTACATTAACACATAACGGAAAACACGAGGGAGTGGCATACACTTAATCTCTTATAGTGAACTCCCCAATGAGCAAATCAGCTGTACTTAGGCATGTCAATGGAAAATGTATCCAAGTTATAAACTGATCGGCCTGGTTTCAAATTGTTCTCAATTTGGAGAATCTACTGTAATTGCATTCCGGAACAATACTTTTGATATAAATTTCCTTTAAAAATAGATTTGTAGTACCAATATGGGAGTGAAGGTTATCAAACTTTAGCAATGTAAATTAATGGACTGCTTGTTGGTACTTGAGCAACACTAACTCAAACACAACCAGAGTTTACCAACTCACCAGTTCTACTTAAAGGCTTCACTTAATCACCAGACATAAACTAAACCAGGTTTCAAGTTTACCTTGCTCGAGTCAATGCCCCTGGATGCAATATCAGTACATATTAAGACTCTGCTGTCTCCTTCAAGAAACGTCTTCAAAAGATTCTTTCTATTCTGTTGAACACACAGTACCTTAAAAACCACACCAGTATTTCGGTAGTGAAATACCACTTACCAAAGCAGAGAATCCTCCATGCAACTTGACTACATTGATGCCTTTAGTAGCCAGGTGGTGGGAAATGAAGTCACATGTAGGAATAGTGTTGCAAAATACGATAAAAACATCAGACGGTCTGGACCTCAGTACAGCCAGCAACTTATCTGGTACACAGTGAAGGGTTATAGCATATTGTTTTAATGAAGAGAAGAAAGCATGAAAAACTTAAAATTTTACCTGGCTTTTCCATTTGCTTGACAGCCAAGAATCTTTGTTCTACATGTGGCAGGACTTGATGCAGGTGTTTACTGGAAACTTTCTTAATGTTCTGAATCACACAAACACGACATCTACAGTCAATGGTTCATCTTATTACACAATAATATACTCACAACACTATTTCTAATAAAATTTAATCACAACTTATCAATCTTCTACAATTTATGTACTTCAAGACACATTAAATAGTAAATTCTCACACAACAGGGCATAACTTATTCTATTGGTCATGAGTATATGATGACCAGTACCCAATTCTGCACTAGTGGACCAGAACCTAGTCACTCACAGGGACTAAGCCTTCCAGCTCTGCAAGCATCTCTTCAGACAAAGTAGCCCCTACTATTGTAACTTGCGCTCCATCTTCTCGAGCCAGCTGCACAGCTGGCTTTTTGGAGCGAACCTTGATATACTTGATAATTTCCAAAGTGGTTTCCCTGAAGGACTTGTCAAAGAGAGTGTCCGCCTCATCCAACACCAAATGAGAGACGTCATTCAGCAATACCTTCTCCCTATGCTTGAGCTTGAGAAGAGCATCCGGCGTGACTACAGCCACATCGATAGGATTTTCTAGAGCATCTTGAATGATTCTCTAAATAACAGAGAAAAACTCATTACTAATCGGAAGCTGTACATGAACTAGTTTGATTGAGATATATTGAGTCCGGACTCACTCGCTTCATCCCACCAATGAGTCCTGCCACCCTAAACCTAGCCCTGTGGCACAGAGACTTGGCCACACGGAGCACCTGAGTGGCCAAGTCTCTGGACGGTAAGACAATGAGAGCTCGAGGCCGGGTGAGTCTCGTCATTACCCCCAGCTCATCTGCCTCGTCCTTCAGCCGACTCACCAGAGGTGCCAAGTAGGCCAGCGTCTTACCAGATCCTAAGATGTATTAAGTTTATAATAAAGCAAACAAGTGAGCTAAAGTAAACAACAGAAGTTACTCAATAAAAACCTACTGGAGTCAAAAAAATTGAGAAACCCACCTATGATACTAAATCAGCAAAAATAGCTTGTGATTAATTCCAAAATTGCAACAAAAAATCCAATTAAGAGTTTAAAAAAAAAAAGTTAACATCCTACTCAATAAATTGTTTTTAAGATTGGAGTCTCCCTACTAGAATAAATTAACCCCACAAACTCATATGCCTTCCCGCCACCACAACTGTACCTGTCTCTGAAGCACAGAGGACATTCCTTCCACGAACTATCTTAGGAATGGCCAGCATTTGTATGACTGTGGGTTTAGTCACACCTATCTCCTCCAGGGCACTCACAACATCCTCACGCAAGTACAAGTTGGAAAAGCTTTCAGCTGCCTTCTGGCCTTGCAAGGTTCCAAGTAGTGCAGGATGCTAAAGTAAATACAATTCAAGTATAGTGTGCCCATAAAGGCAGAATAGTGAGCACCTGCATTGTACCTTCGATTTGGGTTTTATTACAATTTGAGTGACTGGGCTTTTCCTTTTGTCAAGTCTACCCAAAATTTTTAGTCTGTTCGATGACAGTCCAGTCGGTTTGACTTTCACAAAAGGAGCAGGTTTGACAGTTTTAACAAAAGGAGCAGGTTTGACGGCTTTAATAAAAGGAGCTCGTTTAACAGTCTTGATGAAAGGAGCTGTACTGACACGGGAAAAGACAGAAAAAGTTCGCATATCGCCTCTGCTCTAGTCCTCCACCAGTCCACGTGGGTGCGTTCTATATGGAGATGTAAACAAATTTGTCACAGACACAAGATATAAAAAATATAGCTACCTACAGGAAGATGGAAAGTAGCAGCGAAACTACTAGAAACTCTTGCGCTATGCTACACCCTAGACTGATGCTATTAGTGAAACAGTGTCTGCTGAGTGACTCTATTAACTCTCAGGGGAACGTAATGGAAGTGAAGAAGCCCAAGTCAAGGCAAGTATCCCAAAAACTAATTCCTGTTACCTTTACTTTCAAAACTCCACCGGCATGTTGCCAGATAAAGCATGCTGACATGGTGTGCATATGCTACAGAGTTGTGAATTTTATTTTTTACTAGGCTTAATTTTTCCGCCTCAAACTCCTATCTTGATGAGCTGTATGTTTGCTAGTATCCTGTCAATTACATTAATATAGTTCTAAAATTTATGAAGATATTATATATTTTATATATATTTAATTTTTAGTTCACTAGAATTAGGGGATGGAGGAAACTGCGACAGATTCACTCTAGAAATTCCTTACTGTGGGACTCAAATTCCTTGTAAGTGTTGCCCTTCAGAAAGAAAAATATATCACTTCCAGTTAGTTTATTCTATGCTTTTTTTGCTAGGGGAAGTAATATTTGACAGAAACCACCTCGAGGACCCTCCAGATTTCATCTTCAGTACACAAGACGAGCTCACTGACTTCAGCCCCCCACTGGAAAGACTACAAGTAAGTCCTTGCTTGTGTGTACGTTGTTGTGTGGGTGTCGAAGGAGGGGCTGTGTCAAATTCTTATGTGTCTTTTCAAGTAGATGGTGCTGTCACTGAAGTGCTTCATGTTGATTTGTACCACAATTGTTTGTTTGTTTTGTATTGCTTAAGAAATGTGTCTTGTAAGCTGTTTTTTTTTGTTTTTTGTTTTTTTTTGGTTGTTTTTTTATACCCTCTTCTTTCAAGTTACTTTGGATGGTTACATGCCTCAGACTTTGTTGTTGTTATTGTTGTTGTTGTCCCTGTAGTCGTTATGCGAGTGGAACATAGAGAACGACTGCTGTCTGAGTTCCTTGCTGGAGGAGTTGCTGAATGAGTACAGGTCACATCACAGGAGCAAGCTACACCAGTACGACAGGATGGCTTTTGAGTTGGATATGCTGGCAGAAGATGGCAAGTACACAGACATTGACGTGTTCTGCAGCTACGTGTCTCCGAACAGTGTGAGGCTGCTGGGTGGAGTGTTCATGTGTGGGGTGGGAGGGATGTCATGGTGGGTGTGCTCTGTTTCTATAGCAACCTGCAGTCAAGTTCTTTGTTCTACTTCAACTCGATTCTCTAGCCATTCCTTCTTATCTGACTAAGGTATTTATTATTTACTTTTACTTTATATTAAAAGAGAGGTGGCAAGGAATGTGTGTGTGTGTGTGTGTGTGTGTGTGTGTGTGTGTGTGTGTGTGTGTAGGATAACCCTGGTCCTGATAAAGCTGCTTTGTTGATCCACTTCCCCACAGCCAATTCAGTCAAGCCAAGTATTTCATTACACATATCTCCTAGACTAGAGAGGTCAGTGCCAAGACAGACAATGTGTGGTTTAAAGGTGTGGTTTAGAGGTGTGTTTTGATCAACCCTCTCTTTTAAACTTTTTAGTTAGATCTATCAAATAAAGAAATGCACAATATTACAATATTACATAGAGAAGCCATTAGGTACAGTGTGGCTATGATGGAACCGTTAGTATTCATAATAAACTGTTGTAGCCATGTAGCACGAGAAGACATTGGGATTGCATGGGAGATTTATTTCATAGTGTAATGGCAGGACAATACTTAATTTCACCATACCCATAAATAGAAACAGCAACACATGATCACTGATTGCAATGTTGGAATGTTAACTCACTCCCACGCTGGTGAATGTGTGAACTAATCCTATGTCTCTAGCAGTGTGAGCGAGCTAGCCAGCCATGCTGTTTTATAATTAAATAAGACATCACATGATATTTACTAAATAAAAACAAGAGATATTGGATCAATTACACACATACACACTGAACGGGACAGCAAGTGGAAGGCTTTATCCCGGTGAAGTATTCACAGACCTCGAACAAACGGCTGCTGCCGTATAGTCAAACTTAAACCCTTCTTTGATACTGTCTTGCCTACGAGACAGTATAGCCAATGAATACCCATATAGTTAAAGAAGATACAAAGTTTTGATATAGATGAGTTGCAAGTGAAGCACACAAGTAGGGAAATGAGTGGAAGCACACAAGTAGGGAAATGAGTGGAAGCACACAAGTAGGGAAATGAGTGGAAGCACACAAGTAGGGAAATGAGTGGAAGCACACAAGTAGGGAAATGAGTGAAAAGTTAATAATAAAACAAAACTAAAAATGTCAGCAATATAAACAAATTTTGAAGAACCGGCGAACATCGACAAACTTCGACGAATGACGAACATCGACGAACTTCAACAATAACGCAATGTGCAGGGGCGAAGGCTCAAACCTGAACACACACTTATAGTCTAATACTGAGATCAAGCTGTGTTCACCTTACAGCATGGTGCTTGTTTGGGCTCCTCCACACCTATACACCTATGCACCAATTAGCCACTTACCATCTGTACACTCTACCCACCATCTCTTTCATAACATTTCAAGCAACGCCACCTTACCTAATTACTTAGTTCATATAACATTTCCCCACACAAACACACACACATCTGTAGCATTATGACTCCTATGTCAACACACTTGTTGTAAGGCCATTCATTGGTGGCCCTTGCATCTCTCATATATTCTGTATCCACAGTATTTTTCTTCAGTTAGTTAGTTGCTGTATCATACTCATTTCTCATACTACTCTGCTTGCTTCTTCCTACTTAATGATAAATGTTAAATAATTAGCATATCGATTCTGAACTGATCTATTTAGCATAGTTTCTAAGTTGCGGCATATTCAGGCTTTACAACCCTGAACAGAAGCAAAACTAAATACTACCCCCACTATTCAGTGCTGAAGAGAAGTAGGGTTGCCTCAGCTCTCTGGCTTACAAGAGAGTCCATTTTAAACTTATAAATGAATAGATTAGTTTGGCACTGCATGTTTAGTTTGCTAAGATGTATTGCCTTAGGAGCTTTAGCTCACCCTTGATATTGGTAAAGAGAAATATGTCATGGTGTATGAAGTCTAGATACTGTTATAGTTAGCTGAAGGAGGTATAATGGAATGCTCTAGGCAATTAAAGAATAACAAAATGTCTAATTTCTGAATGTTTGCGCCTGTAGGATGCTGAGAAATCCAGGAGACGTCAGGCCACCGTATTACAATGGGGACCAGACAAGCATGTCTGACTACATTCCTCTGGTCCATCGGCAGCTCAGGGAGCGCATGGAGACTATTTCACTAAGCTATGTGCGCAGGAAGGAGTACATGGCTGCCTGCCTCAGCTTCATGGGGGGTGCTGTTCTCGAGTATGACACTGAAGAGTACAAAACTATCGCCTTTCTCTTCGAGACACAAGGATTCTCTTTTATAAGTCGATGTAAGTTTGTAAAATAGCTAGAAAATTATTATGAAAATGGTAAACATTAAAGCTCATTAGATGTATTCTCTCTCTTTTCACAGGCTTTTTTTTTTTTTAACAATTAAAAAATGTTTGGTTGCCAGCACTGGGAATTGAATCAAACCCAGGACCGCTTGCTTAACGCACAAGCGCTCTGCCTCCTGGTGGCAACCAAACATTTTAAAAATTCTGTATTGTTTTAAAAAAAGTCTGTGAAAGTGAGAAAATACGTCTATTGAGTAAAAGAAGACTGAGAGAGAATTGTGAAGTGAAAATATTAAAGCTAAAATATATGAATGGATAGGTTAGCAGTTCAAAAGAGCTTCTTTTTTTCAAAGTATTTATTTATTTACATTTTGTTCCAGTGAATCTGTCGGACAGTTTCCCAAATGAACAACCAGTGCTGACTCTGCAATCTGTATACCACAGACTGCAGCAATTGCCTTGTTTAAGTGTGATCAAAGATTATCCGTACAGTCCAAGATGGAGCACAGAGGAAATGGCTGACCGCATTAGGTACTCTAGGGATACATTAAAACACAAATTACTTTAAGCACACACGCTCATGCAAACACACACACACACACACACACTTACTACATGTTATAGACTCCGTATATATTATGTATTAGTTTGTTGTAATTTTTGTTGTTTGCTTTTCACTTTTTTCAGGAGTTATATTTTATCCATTTCGTCTCAGTTCCGAGAAATATCACAGGAGCAAGGTGAATGTCTCGGATGACACAGAAAATCTTAGCTTTACTACATTTTTTTACTTATCATTATGCTCACCATCACCTGCTCACATCTTAACTCTCTTATTAATTATTCATTTATTTAGTGTGGTTAATGTATGAACAGTTTTCAATAGGGTTTTGCGAATTATGCCAGCATAATTTAGAGCATAATGAGTGTCCTTAACATAGGAGGATAATGCTGAGCATAATAAGAGAATAATGCAGGTATACATACTCGGATTTGATAAACATTTCCTTCACAGATATTAAAGATTCAGCTGCCTTTCCTTGTCTATTTTCTACTGTTTTGAAATGACTGGCAATATCTTACTCTCTTGCTGTCCTTTCAGATGGCTAGAGTTCTCTTACAAACTGAGAAGGTTAGTTTCTTTCTCACCACCAAGAAGTCATGTGGGAATTCCTTAACCCTCTCCTCAGGCTTAATACAATTTTTATCACTCGAACTAGGAACTGTATTCATTTCTATTGAGGGCTCTTGTTTTTTTTTGTTGCTGGATTTAATACATCCAAAAGAAAATAGTAATCGATGTAAGAATAGAAAGAAGCACGGATTCTTGGAACTGCAGTATTACAAAGAAAGTCATGATGGCCTATGAGGAAAGTTAGTAAGTAACCATGTGAAACACTGTATCACAGCTTCATGGTCATCACCATAGTTACCAAGGAGCATAATGGCACATTTTAGGTGACATAATTGCTGCAATGCCAAGCATTGTTGGAACAGCATGAATGGTAAAACCACGAGGACACTAACAAACAAAAAAAGAACCAATAAAGTATTCGTATGGAAAGAATCGTTACTCAAATTGGTGAATTCCCTTTACCGTACCTTCAATATGGAGGATTTCAAAGTGTCGTTGGAAAGTTTGTACAACAATAAAATAAAAGATATCAGCTTTGATGAAGAAGAAACTTATCAGGAGTGAGTAGGCTAATTTTCAATTGTTTTATAATACGTGATTTTCGTGTTCACATTAGAAAGCCGACCTTGTCCCAAAGATTGATCGATTTGGCCCAAAGAGTAGACTTTAGAGAAGCGGCAGGCGAAGAAGGGTCTGAACCTGCTTCTAAGAAGCCTGTTAAACAATGGCCATGGCAGCAGGCGAACTCTAAACTGAGGTAATTTTTTTTTTGTTAAACATTTTTATGGTAAAGGATATCATCAATCCAATTTACAATTACACAAGCTTTTTTTACCATGGAGTGTGTGACCTGTTAAATAGCCGATAACTTATAGTCTAAAGCTCAGCATTAGTTAAATTGCAAGATGGAACAGGGACATTATTGTAACAAACAGAGCATAAATGTGGTAAGGGACGAATAGTGCAGTTTCGATCAAATATTGCTGTAGTTCAAATTTACTATTATTATGCAACAGAATGGCCCTAACAGAAGCCAGTGTGCTGACAGACATCATTCAGATAGTCCAGCACCAGCAGAAATATGTGGCTCTAAACCAGGTAGTCACCTTACCGACTAGCACAACCACACCCACCTACCAATTTATCATGAAGAAGCGTGCCCTGGGCCAGGCAGCGGCCATCTTGCATAAGGGGAAGGAATCCCTGTCTGTGTCTTCTACTGACAGAGAAAGAGAGTTTCACAGAGCCATCGCCGCTCTCAGGAGGAGGTGGAGACTCAAGAGGGTGGGGTCAGGGGTCATTGTGGGGGACCTCAGTTATAGGTCAGGTGAGGTATTTATTACTCGTTGTTTTATGGTATTATTATTATTATAATAATTGCAAATTTTTCTTGTTCTAACAGTCAATATGTTAATTAAAACTTGACTGATGTTTCGGCAAGAAGTCGAAACGTCGGGTTAAGTGCTGCTAGAACTGAGAAAAATTTGCTAATACTATAATTATTTCAGCCAAGAATGACTGAATCATAACTATTATTATTATTATTATTATTATTATTATTATTATTATTGTTATTATTATTGTTATTGTTATTATTATTATTATATATTAAGTTCTCACCTTCATCCTCTCTCTCTCTCGTGTAGCTGGCTCCATCTATGCGGGTAATGTCATGTTTGACATCTACAAGAATACTGAGCAGTCTAGCTCTGATGCAGACGTTGTCAAGGTTACCATTCCTAGAGAACTGAGGGGGTCAAGTGAAATATTGGTGTTCCTGTCCCCCCAGCCTATCAGTGGTGAGTCAACAACTACCGCACAGAGAAGAAGACTAGTGTTGTTTGTAGTTGCTACTCTCCTTTCCTTTTTGTTTGTTTGTTTGTTTGTTCTTAGAGATGCCTTGTCTGTCAGATTTTCCCTGCCCAGTCGCAGCGAGTGATGTCATGCAGAAAGAGGGTGGGGCAGAGGGCGTGACTGGAAGTTGGAAAGAGAAACTGTCAACGGTGCAGCAACAACTCACCCGGGCACAGAATGTGCTCTTTAACCAGGAACTCTTCACACAGGTACATATTGTGGGTGGGTGGGCGTGGGTGGGTGGGTGGGCATGATCAGCCATTGAGCAGCACTGAACTGTCCCCTCCCCCAGCTGGCTAAAGAAGCGTATGATCAGAAGTTGAGTCTCCAACATGAAGTAACAACCAGTAGAATCAATATTCCGGTGAGTTTGAGGTCTGCATTCAGTCAGCAATGCTTCTATGATTACGTCTTGTTTACCACTTCCCGTTACAGTTCAGTCAGGACTGTTGGTTGTCAATCATTTATGTTCACGAGCGAGACCGCACCCCTTCCACCTCAGGCACTTCCTCTACCTCTTGGCCCTCCCCTCGCTGGGATCTTGTGGTGGCCTTGAAGCAGCTGCTACGGGAGAGCCACAGGCAGCGAGCCACTCTGGCAGTGCCACACCCTTCTACCATGGGCTTCCAGGAATTCATCATTGATGCTAAGAGTGCAGACCTAGCTCGCAACGCTGGAGTCATTCCTCTCAAGGGAAAGGACTTTAAGGTCATCAAGTGAGTACAACCTTTAGTTAGTTAGTTGGGGGGGGGGGGGGGTACAACTTAACGCTTTCTCCATGCATCCATAAATACTTAGGTTGATTCCCATGTATTGCTTCACGCAAACCATGCAACACACAAGGGCAGGAACTTTAGGCCTTTTAGGGGGGGGGGGGGGGGCGTTTTCCCTCTCCCCACTGAAAATGGGTTTGCCCCTGACAATCATTATGACCTTCATTGGTGACATTTGCCTATAAATATTTTTCATCAGTTCATGGAAATGGGAAATCCCCCCTGAAGTTTCAAAAATGTTGATCTGACCCCTCTCAAGTTAGGTTGTAAAAATCCCCTGCAAGGGGCATCAGAAAGTTCTCACAAGGACAGTGGATTGTTGCTGATGCTGACCACTTGCTTTGTCCTCTACTCACACTAGTTTCACCTAATTACAGTAGACCCTCTCGCTAATCCGAACCTTGCAACTCGAAACTCCATTAGTTTGCACATTTTGTACACACTATTCCGATGATTTTAATTAATAAATGTTTGACCTCATGCACATAGCGATGTAATCTCCCTCGTTGATCCTTACCGATTATCACTTATGTTGGGTTTCCAAAGAGCTCATAAAACTTTGGAAAATTGCTCTCAGCACTCACAAACAATTAGCACAGGAATATGAGTGGGAAGACTTATGTAGCCACATTCACAAATATTAAACAAAGGTGACAAGCTCTACAATGAGAGATAGGTTACAGTCTTATGGTGAAAATTACAAAGGTGAGGACAATCTGCCAGAGATGGCCGTGTTCTCGTGGTTGATACTAAAAGAAAGAGAAAAAAGAAAAAGAATTTCAAGTAACAAATTACAATGCAAGAAATACTGAAAAATGTTATGATAGTCATTAATAATATTTGCTGCAGTTTTCACTGTCTGAACATCCTCAGGCCCCGACTAGTGGGAGTCTATAGCCTGAGGCAATGTCTCGCAGAAAAGGCTCTTGAATTGTAGCATATTAGCGACGACAATCTGTTCTCCTCTAGCAAAGTAGAACTTCTGACAGGAAATTTAAAAAGCTCAGCTTTATTGCTCTCTACTTGTAGCAATCCTTTCCAGTTCCCTGGGATGACTGCATCAGCCTCTACTACACCTCTCCATGCTTAGCTTGAGTTGATGCTGTCAAGGAGTCAGCAACATATTCATCCCTTACCAAATTGGCATGTGATACGTTACTTTACTGAGAGAACGTGAGAAATAAAAAAATGAAGAGGCAAAATCAGAGAAAGTCTCAGCAGCTTCAAGTTGCATCATGTGAATAATGACAGCTCCAGCAAGGATTGCACAGGTCTTTCTGGCGGCTGAGCTTTCACTTAAGAACAGACTATTCAAACACACCAGTAGATAGATAACAAGGTTGGCTACTACTTTCCTTTGTTGACTTCTTTTTGGCTGTGTTTCAAGTGGTTTAAGTTGTGATGAAGAACAGCTGCAATTTGGTCTGCTATAGAAAACCCGTGTATTCTTCTTTAAACAGATTACCAAGGTATTTAATGAAATTGAGAAGAAAGTGAATATCTTTGGTAAATGCTGATTGGAGACTAGGTATCTGATGAAGATGAAGTGTTTTCCTTGCAGAGGTTCTGTTGAACATGAAATTCTTCAATTACTCAAATCATTTCTGGTCCTTCTATCATCCAACATCTGAGGTACAAATTCATTTTTAAGTACTACTAGAAGAATGCTGAACAAACATTGTCCCAACTCGGGAATCACTGACATTATTTAGTATCATTCATTAGTATGATATTAGTGTTAGCATTTTTTGAAGTTGCTGAGAGTCAATGTATCATTTAGCATTCTGTTGTCATAGTTTTCACAATTGTACCTCTCACAACTGATGAAGGCTTCTTGAAGCTGAAACGTCTTGATAAAATTAAACTTCACCAATACTATGATAGGATTATTATGTTAACATTTGAGGTGTTATGGTGGACACCTCCATCTCCCTTGATACAGTAGACTCTCCATTTACGGACAGCCCCAACAGTGGACATTACCTAATACCAGACAACCGGCTATGGACCAACTGAAAGTCCAATATCTATAATGTATTTACAGCCCCTGAATAGCATCCACCTCTAATTTCCAGACAATGGACACTGCTGGGTGGGTGAAGGACTTAAAATCTATATTAAAAGCATCCCGAATAACGGACTTTTAGCCACACCCCCAATTACAATTACGTGTGTCACTGTATAAGTGAATTATCAGTGAATACTTGCACGAATTCTTTGATTCTTTTGATATATTCCTGAGGTCCATACGTGAGGTCTATAAATGTACGAAACTTCCAATCTATAACCAGCGCCACGATTAACAGTTTCCAGTTATCTCAGCAAAAGCCTGGTTATATTCTCTCCTAAGAAAGTGTGACAGCATAGAACTGCTGTTAAAAGGAACATGTCCACCAACAACATCACTTTCTATCAAAGCAGCGACAGCATACTTACAGTATCCATTGCATTGTCTGGTTCATGCCTTAAAATCAACAATTCTTCTATCTCTGGAATCCAGATTTCTTTATATGCTTGATATAAAGGAGTTGAACTCGGCAACCTCAAGACTATAAGTGGGTGGTTGAGAAGCCATCATTTAAAAAAGGTTCTGGTTCTGTAGTCTACGCTAAGTATAGCCAATTCTGAGCATATTTTAATCACTGAATGCTATGCAGTAGCAACGTGCTTAGTTTACAATGGCCAAAAGAAAGCATCTTTCCCTAGAAAAGAAAGTTAATCTGATTGAATATGCTGAAAAGCACTTAAATTAGGTGTGAGAGCTATTGTTGAAATGTTTCGAAATTGGAAAAACACAGGTATCTGATTTTAAACAGCAAAGGTCTTTTTAGCTACATTTCACAAGAAATGTCGAGTGTCAAAGTTTTCTGATGTGAATGAGGCATTGTACGTATGATTGGTATATCATGGCTGTTTCAAGGAACATATGCCCTGGAGGCCCTCAATTGGTAGTTAACCCAAAGAAATTGCTGTTCGGCTGGCAAGCACATGAAAAGTATTGGGTTTGTCTGTTCAGTTTGACGTTGTTAAATATAATTTTCAGCTTTCTGTTATCCCTGATTTATAAGGACACAAACATGAACTGTTAAGTGTTGTAATTCCTACATGGATTCTGGTCCTTTAATAGTTGATATGACTAAGTTATTTATAAAAAAAAAAAAAAAAATTAATATTACAAGAATCTTCGAGTTTTCATGTCTGAAATGACTCGGTAAAGGTTGAAATGGCACACTATTGCTATATTATTTTCATTAAACTATTCTTTTTTTTTTTATCCCTGTTTAATAACTTCTCAACTGTTGGCTTGTTCAAATTTGATATCAATATAGGAATTGTAAATCGGCTACTAGCATTTCTATTCATGAACTACTGTTCATAGTTAGGTGGTGAACATGGGTTCTTTGGCTTGGTGAATGACTGTCCAGATCAGTAGCTCAGCAGTAGTCGTCCATATTGTCCAGGAAGTCTTCTTGGTCGGTGTCAGACTCGACTTCTATGCCCTCCAAGCTGTCCATTATCGTTTGGACCTTGAGCTGGAACTGGTCGAGCTGGACTGTCTGGCTATAGTCTTCCACTTGGGAATCCTACAGAACACAGCAAAAGGAGAGAAAATGATAGATTACTAGGATAGCTATAAGAATAGCACAAGCTAAGTTTGGAATAACTATAGAAGGAAATTTAAGCTTTTCTTACTGGTTGTTCATAGCAGTTATGTAAGTGTAGTTAATACTTTATAGGATTTCCAGTTGTCCAAAACGGAGTGATCTCCCAGATTTCCGTCTTCAGCTTTTTTCCCCCAGTTGATTGGTTAAGTATTTCTGAGGCAGTTGAACGATTTCATAATCGGCCCAGGAGTCGGGTATCACTGACTCCTCCCAGTCTGGGTCGCAGTCCAATGAACCCCACTGGTTCACAAGGTACTTGGCATCGAGCTGTACCGCCTCCTCGTTGTCCCAGTCACTTTCCCCATCAGAGTCGTCTTCCCAATCTGAGTCGTCTTGGGAGGACTCCAATTGGCTAGCCAAGTATTTGGGATCCAGGAAAGCGACAGCTCCCTCAAGGGTGCTGGCTGACCCTGGCTTGAGGTGTGTCTTTCTCCAATGGGGTGGAGGTGGCCACATTCCAGTTTCAACGTAGTGCTCGATGCCAGTCTTGATGTAAATATGGGATTAGCATCAGAGATAAGGATTCGCCTTCTTCTTAAATAACAATTACAGAATTTTGCTGGCTCCAATTTTTCTCTTTGTTGATCTAGGCATGTACCCAGATGTTTGTGTTGGTAACTTCAGTGGGGGACATTAAATTGCCTGCCCTGGTTGGGACCAGTGCTATTATTTGAGACTGCCTTCAGCAGCATCTACAGCATTGTCTGCAACATCCCTCCAGTTTGCCAAGAGATGCAAGTGCAGAATTTGCTTTGCCCTGCTGCTTTGGCAGGCCAGCCTCCCTCCACACACTCGTCTATCTTCCACTCCACATACTCTGCAATGTGAGCAGTCACTAATCTATATAATATAATCAAGCTGTTCGTGCCAATGGGCCATGGATAGTAATACTATTATCAGACCCTCCGCTGGTTTACTTCTACTAAACTTCATTTACTAGACTGAAGATACTTCATGATAATGGATAGATGCTTCTTCATAAAGGATAGATACTTGATAGATATTTCTTCTTAATGGATAAATACTTCCACTGAATATAAACAATCAACAAATACATATGAAAACATGCAATCAACTCTCTCTCTCTCATTCTGGAATCTGTTGTCAAGGTGTGGCTAATTGAACTATGTTGTCATCTGTTGTACAGTGAGAACACGAGATAGTTTCATTTCATGCATAAAAATACTCAGAACTAGTCTATTGTGTGGTGTCTGATGAATATATTCCAAATGTTAGTATCTATTTCAGTGATTATATATTCCCTATTTCAGTATTGTGGTACTTTGTCGCTGTTTTCTTGTTTATGTGTTTGTGTAGGAAAACACTGTTTGGTCAGTTCTTTGAAAAAGCACAACATTTGTACAATGAAGAGAGGTAAGTCAGCAATATGGCGGCCGGCAAGCCATTTAGACATTTCCCATTAGATTTTTAAGTGACGAAGCATTCAAAGTAAATAAAACAAAGAATTACTTACAATGTGCTAGTCTTTCTCTCTGTTTGTTTCCTTGTTAGACTGCAGCAATGGCTGAAGGAACTGCAGCAGAGTAGCGAAGATCCGTCCATCTCCTTCAGCTGGGTGCCACACCCATCTCTCACCTCCATCACAGTCAAACTTCTCCTCCGAGACTCACTGACTACAGCTCAAGACAAACAGTTAGTTTAACAACAGCACCAGCCATCCGTGAATGATGTGTGTGTGTGTGTGTGTGTGTAGCTGTGTGGTGAGGATCGTAATGAAAGTGGATAAAGTGATGGTAGAGAGAAAGGAAGCATGTGGAGGAAACCTTACCTTCACTTTACAGAAAGAGAAGCTGATGTCTGTCCTCAAGCACTATGTATGTCAGAGAGTACAGATAAGTCAGTAGAGGGAGATTTATGGTATCAACACTGGTCTGAGTAGTAATAGTACAAACCCTGGCATTAACAACTAATCTGTTCATTTCAGTTGCATCATCTAATGATGATGGCTACAAGTACACTCAAAATTGAAAGTTCATACGTTAGAAAAACCTATGCGGTATGTATGTTTATATGTGTGTATAGATAACATATTTGCACATGCTCAATGCCCTCAAACTGGCTGAGGAGAAAAACTGGCGCGTGACTCAGGAAGTGCCACGCCCACACCTCTCATCCATCGTGGCTAAAAACCGTGAGGTTTATGCCGAGTCTTGCAACCTACAAATAGAGTCCGTGGATGCACAGCTCAGCGTGGAGCTCCTCTTCTCCTGGAACAGCTTCACCGCAGACATGTCCAAGTTTGTGGAAGAGAAGTCTTCTTCAGGAGACGATAAGAAAGGGCGTGGCAAATGGGAGGCAAGTAGAGTGAGCAAGGCGGAGCTTGCGGTACACAAGACAACTCGAGACAAACTCATTCATCTTTTAAATGCAGCCACTTCACCGCATGCCAATTAAACAACTCCACTCCACAGACACTTGGCTCAGTGCAGGCAAAGGATCGAATAGTAAAAATCAATTCACAAATTTTAGAAATACATGTACCATCTAATTTTTTCTTTGTGTACACTCACTCACTTTCATACATCTACTTTTAATTGATTCCGTAAGATCAGATCTTTCCAAAGCCCCTCAAACTTTTAGGCTTGAGAAGACAAAAACTGCTACTTCTCTCTGTCCCACTCTTCGAATTATAAATATTGAACAGGCCATGATACAAGCAACACTGAAACATGATCATGTGACTACACTGGAAACAAACACAATGAAAGGAGACAATTTGAATAGATTACTTACAAAAAAAGATCACATGATTATCATGTGACTTTATAAATGCATGAAGAAGCAAAAAAACACACCCTCGTCAAGCTACTTAGAAAACACTTTCATTGTAGAAGACGCTACATTGTCCTGTCCTTCTCTAAGTCATTGCTGTAGAGGCTGGCTTCTCTTGTCTGGTGTTCTCTGTTCTTGAAATGTCTCTTCAAGTCCAACTGAGACTGGAATGTCGTACGGCACAGTATGCAGTCAATGGGGCCAGCTGGTAAGGTACCGCTGTAACACAGACAAGGACGTGAGAGTAAGGCAACCACATGCACAGTTTAAGACGTGCTAGTAGGGAGGGAGGGGCTACACTAGAATGAGACAGGAATGTAGTAAAATGACGCTTTGAAAATAAATAATGCAAGCGAACTAATAGTTGATATACATTTGTAAGTTATAATTTCTATTTTGAGTGGGAGGAGGAAAACAAGAGGCACAGTGGTTACTACAACTGGTAAAGGTACTCTAGAGAGAAAGCTACTGCTTACTTACAACTGGTAAAGGTACTCTAGAGAGAAAACTACTGCTTACTTACAACTAGTAAAGGTACTCTAGAGAGAAAACTACTGCTTACTTACAACTGGTAAAGGTACTCTAGAGAGAAAACTACTGCTTACTTACAACTGGTAAAGGTACTCTAGAGAGAAAACTACTGCTTACTTACTTGGCTAAGCTTTTCTTCAGTTTTTCAAGTTGCTTTCTCTTGAGCAACACCTTTGTAACCCTCTGCAAGTCTATTCTCTCCCCACTGATTTTGATGCCATCGACCATCTGGTAAAGGGGTGGCACTTCATCTTCACCTGTCACTTCCACCTTGTTCTTGGTTTCAGCATATTCAATATCGTCTGGGTGAACTTGGTTCCAACCTCTCCTACCACAGGAGTATGGTGGAATGGAAATACGAGGTTTCAGAAAAAGACTGCAGAAAACAAGTGCAATAAACCCCCAATTATTATTAGGGACTACTGGACTGAGATACACAATATAATATAAACCTTCTCGCGCATGCGCACTGAGGATTAATAAATTACCTCAGTTGACCCCTGAAGAGGACTTCGGCAAGAAGTCAAAACATCGGGTTAAGTTTTAATTAACATAATATTGGCTGTTAGAACGAGAAAATCTGCTATTATGATAACACTGATCTTAAGTCTGACAAACTCATTCTTGTCAATTTATTTCTGCCTAAAAAGTCAAAACTAATTATTATTTCTAATCCACTCCACTAGCAACACTTCCTATGCTGGTCAACACATTCCATGCAGTAACTCTCTCTGTGCTGTAACCACCCACCCACCCACCATCTTACTCCCTAGCAATACAAACTCACTCCTTGACCATTTCTCTGATGTTCTTCTGTATCTTCCTCACAGCATGCTCCCCCCACTCCGCCTGCAGGTTGTCTGCCTCCAGCACCAAGTTAATGGCCGTCTTGATACGATTCACCTATAATCAAACCACACCCACATTTCAGACACGTATACAAAAAGTAATTACACATGCGTGTACCATACACTCCACACATCCTCCAGCCCAATTTTATTATACTTTAGATCCCGTTGCTATATTGTTACTACTTAGTAAGTGTGCACTATTTTTTGCCTTTAGCCATTTCTGCGAAAATGCTGATAAACAAAGTTGCTAGTGGAAACTGGGCATGCGCAAACGGGATCTAAAATAGTTAGAGCATGCGCGCTTAGGTACTGGTGAATTTAGTGCACACAGCCCTCGGGCTTCAGTGCACTAAATCCACCAGTACCTAAGCGCTTATGCTCTAACTAGTACTTAATTCCTTACTACTACTATTACTACTACTACTTGCAAGCAACCAATTCACTCCTTTAGTTAACCCATACAATTTGTTTCACCACTCCTGGTTCACAGCTCTGTCTTTAGCCACGCCCACTCTCCAGCTCCACCCACCTGGCTGATGTGTTCCTGGGTGATGAGAGTGTCAAATATGATTTCTATGTCGTGTTCTGGGAATATGCTGCAGCCGGAGCTGGGATCAAACCCGAGCCCGCACTGGGCACCGACATACTGCCTCTTCAACTCGTCACACCTAATAATAACGAAGTTCACCATCACAGTTTTGACGAGAGAGAATGAAAAATATTTTATATTCATGGGATGACTTGTATCCTGTGGTATTGCAATTTCATTAAGTTTTCATTGTGGCTATTTCACAGACTAGTCTTTGACTGAGTTGAACTAATGGTGAAGTTCTGCAACTACAAATGGCGAAGGAGCTAGGACTTATGTTTATCACAAATAGAACACATTTATAGCTCGCTCACCAATGCTGATAATTAAAAGGGGAGGGGGGGGGGGTTTCCTATCCTCAAAAAAACCCTCCCTCTCCCAGCAAAAATTCTGTATAAAATTTTGCAAACTAACTAGTCCAGTGCACCAGCACTGGATAGTATCACAATAAAAGAAACTTTTTACCAACTACTTGCAGATTCGCATTCTGCCATACGACACAACTAACCACGCCCACCAAATAATGCATCACCGGACATGAGCGTTCCTTGTAACTATCACATGACCTATCATGCACCCTACAAACAATCCATAATGGTCACATGACCAATCCTAACCAATGATCCGTAATGGTCACATGACCAATCCTAACCAACAATCTATAATGGTCACATGACCAATCCTAACCAACGATCCATAATGGTCACATGACCAATCCTAACCAACGATCCATAATGGTCACATGACCAATCCTAACCAATGATCCATAATGGTCACATGACCAATCCTAACCAACGATCCATAATAGTCACATGACCAATCCTAACCAACGATCCATAATGGTCACATGACCAATCCTAACCAATGATCCATAATGGTCACATGACCAATCCTAACCAATGATCCGTAATGGTCACATGACCAATCCTAACCAACAATCTATAATGGTCACATGACCAATCCTAACTAACGATCCATAATGGTCACATGACCAATCCTAACCAATGATCCATAATGGTCACATGACCAATCCTAACCAATGATCCGTAATGGTCACATGACCAATCCTAACCAACAATCTATAATGGTCACATGACCAATCCTAACCAACGATCCATAATGGTCACATGACCAATCCTAACCAACAATCCATAATGGTCACATGACCAATCCTAACCAACAATCCATAATGGTCACATGACCTATCCTTGCCCCACCTCATTTCCACAGATGGAGCAAAAAGCAAGCACAGCAAATGCGGCAGCCCCGGAATGGATGGGAGGAGTGTGGTATCTCTGGCGACATAGTTGCTGCCTGAGGCACTGAGCGCGACATGCGCAGCCACCATCATCCTCTCGTGCTTCTCCTGAGGCTCTGTGTTGAGGACGACCGTGTTGACCGAGTCTTGCTGAATGCGGGCTCTGAGATGGCCACTGTTGACCATCATAGAGTGGAAGCTGGCCTCGTACGAACTGCTGGGTCCCTTCAGACGCACCTCAGAGGACCGGCTGTGGAAGCCACGCAGAGGACGCTGGTGTCTATGGGATGTATAACAAATATGTAAAAATAGCCTGTGAAAGAGAGAGAATACATCTAATGAGTAAAAGAAGGCTGGGAAAGAAATTGTGAATAATAGTATAAATACAGAATTGAAGTGTTTGTTTGCCGGCTGGTTGGTGGCAGAGCGCTGTGCGATAAGCAAGCGGTCCTGGGTTCAATTCCCGGTGACAGCCAAACATTTCAATAATTCTGTAGCATTAAAAATAAAAAAGCCTGTGAAAGAGAGAGAAGATCTAATGAGTAAAAGAAGACTGAAAAAGAATTTGTGAAGAAATGTGTAAAAATGTCCCATCAATTAAGACTTGACTGTTGACATACACACACACACACATACATACCACAATACAACTCCACATACAGCTCACAAACACACACACCTATTGTCCTCACCTGATCCAGGGTACTTCCTTACTGCTGATGCCCAGTCTCCCGACCTGCACCTTCACATTCTTGGCCGGCAGATCGAGGTTCACTGATGACCGCAGCAAAGAAGACGTAGCCACCTCTGAAGTATGGCTGCTCAGAGCCTGGGCGTGGCAGACCTACCATCAACACACATACACACTAAACCTTAGATCTAACGCTTCAATATAAAATAGGCTACTTGCCCTGGATATGTATGGCTCCGTGCATTTGAGGGCGTGGCCCTCCTCCACTAGTGTCTTGTTGATGAGAACGTCTTCCGATGAATTTGTGTCATACAATTCAACCCGCAATACTCCATTCACTTCCGAGTAGATCTAGGTAAGGATCATCACAACCACAAACCATGAGATGCAATGCTCTGACATTACTCCCAATGAAATATGTGTGCCTGCTCTAATAAAATGCTGCATGCGTATCACTGGATCCTCCCACTTCACACTAGAGGAGGTAAGTATTGGAAGTAGCCTTAGCACACTGATCCACAGCAGGCTAGAGACTCACTTGCATCTTTAGATCACACACACTATGAACTGTGCAAGCAAACCTCCTGGAGCCGGGCTAGGAACTCGCAGAAGAACAGGCCTTTCCTCACAGCAAGTGGTGTGGGCACCCGAAGTCCCACCTGAACCATTGCTGTTTCATGAGAAAAGGCCTTGAATTTGCACCCCAGCAAATGCTAGGTACCCAATCACAGCTGGGTGGACTGGTGGGAGGCAGAGGAAGAAAAACGAGATGGAAAATTGCACGAGTGGGGCTTGAACTCAGGACCTCAGGCCCTGAGCCAAAGACACAACCACTACACTACACTACACCACACACACACACACACACACACACACACACACACACACACACACACACACACACACACACACATGAGCCATTAGATGTCTGTCTGCTGCCAGATGACTGAACCTAGTGACGGCGCTGGCTGACCAGGTCATGAGAGTAGGTTTGATACCAGCGAGGAAACACTCGATAGCTTGAGGAGGTTCTTTACGATCCACGGCAGCCATAGCGCACAGGGAGTCCAGAGGAACACCTTCAGTGTTGCCGTAATCTATGTAGAACACCTGACAGGAGTGTGTGAGAGAGGGGGGGATCCAGAGGTAACCATGGTATAAACTGCTGGCATGTTGTTGTTGTTTTTTACATTCAAAACTTTTTAATAAGTAAAAACACTTACTTTGGCCACAGACTCTTTGACTTCAAGTATTCGTGCACGATAGTAAAAGTTGTCAATAGAGAACTTGGCCAAGCAGTAAGCCCCTGTCATCTTGTGAGGGTCCATGACCAGAGGGGAGAGAGGGCGCTGGGAAATGCTGCGCATCATAGCCTCCATCCTCTGACTCGTCTTAGTGTCGCTGAACTGACACCAGAAGTGCCCGCCATCGACCACCTTGACAACCACACACATGCAATACATACACAGATATACACAAATGAAACCTAGATGCATATTGGGAAAAGAGCCATGCCCACTAATGGGTATCACGGTCTACTACTACCAAAAAATTACAGCAACTTGACTCTCTTGAAACTATACGTAAGAATACAAAGACAATTGGTATCATTAAATGATTAATTAACTAAAGTATTAGTTGTTGTTTTTTTAACAACAGCAAAAAACAAAAAACAACAAAAACAACAACAACAACAACATTATACAACTCAAGGCAGCACTCATACCACCAATAGCAACTCACAGAAGTCACTAAAACTTGGTAGACGCCAGATGTGGGCAGTTTGAGAGGAGGCAAAGGAGAAGGAGTCTCAGGGGATAGTTCTTCCTTGGGGCTAGAAGAGATGGCCTTCTGGGGGAGGGACCTGTCGTCCATGAGCTGCATGACCAGTCGCTGTCTGCGATGCCGCATGTACAGGGCCAGGTAGACTGCCTCAAGGACAGTAGGAGTAGGGGTCAGAGGGTTCAGACGAGACCCAACTGGACGCTCAAACTCCACAAATGCCCTGGAAACAAAAGAGAATCGTGTCATACAAAAGATAGACTGACCGCACATGACTGGTAAGGTAATGAGACGATCTATGCACATATGCAGAAACAATGGGTGGGTGTGGTTAAATGATAATAGGGGACTAGCCAGAAACATCAAATATTGTCATGGTTGCTGTTGTTAATATATTAACGAGACTAGTAACATGACTGAGAGGTGTGACTAAGAGAGGAGGGGGCATGACTAAGAGAGGAGGGGCGTGGCTAAGAGAAGAGGGGGTGTGATTAAGAGAGGAAGGGTGTGACTAAGAGAGGAGGGGGTGTGACTAAGAGAGGAGGGGGCGTGACCAAGAGAGAACGTGATTTACTTGTGTGCTTCAAAGACAATGCGTTTGCCGTGCCCACAAGGATCGAATATAGAGCACAGCTGGCCGGCATACAAGTGGGGACTCTCTGGAAGACCGTGCACCTATTAACAACAATAACAAAAATAAACTCTGATGATTAGACGCGAGTGCCATAAACCACACCCACCATGACAGTAGAGCTCGGATTGTGTCCCGCCAGTAGTTTCATGCTGACCTCCTCGTCTACTTCTCCCATACTCAAGTAGTTGGGATAGAAAGCTCCTGCCAACACTACCTACACACATTACAGTATAATGGATGGTTGTCATGGTTGCATGGTTTCAGCAGTGGGCCTCACTTATCAAACTGCATTACCCCAAACTCAAACACAGATTGTAAATTAAAATAAATAAATAAATTAATTTAAAAAAAAAACAACTGTACATTTAATATATAAAATGTCATGCAAATTAGAAAGCTTACCTTCAATAAAAGAACATCTTCCACATGTCTGTACCAACATATACACAAGCCAATATAAATATCTCTCACACACATATCCACACACACATACACATCTACATACATCCACACACATCTTCCTCTTGAAGGATGCCACCCAAGGGTGATGCGCCTCTGCTAAGCAGACTGACAGATAGTAATTACTTGAATTCTAAATTATTTCCTTGGTCGTGTTGTGACACATCTGTGTCTAGATATGTCTTGGGCTCTTCTAAATGACCGACCACATGTATGACATGTAAAGGGCTGAGCAGTAGGGGCACTCATAGTAGCCATCCTTCTGTGGTCATCATACTCTCTCATCCTTCTATCAGTAACGTCTATTAGGTCTTCTCTACACTGCTGCCGCCAACTACCTCGATCTTGTGCTTCACAGTACCAACATCTCTCATTCACTCCAAACTTCTTTAAATCTTTTCTCACTCTATCCCTCCACCTCATCTTGGTACCATGGGCAGGCCTCCGTTGAGGTAGTCATCCAAACAACAACTTCTTCTGCACCCTGTCCTCCTCCATCCTAGCAACATGGCCAAGCCATCTCAACCTCCTAGCAGTCATCAAATGATTCCTCCATTCCAAATCGCCTAGCAATCTCCACACTACTCAGATGTTCTGACCATTACTGCATTGCTGTAATACCCAGAATACCCTTCAAACATCGGTTATGAAACACTTCCCAACCGTTTGCTCAACGCTCTGGTTATCGTCCAGGTTTCTGAGCCATACAGCAACACTCCTAACACAGCAGCCTTGTACACAAGTCTTAGTTTCAAGAGACAAATTTTTGTCTCGAAAAACAGCCTTCCTAAGTGCTCCAAAAGCTCTGCTAGCCTTCGCTATTCTCTCTCCTACTTCTTTAACTGCTCCACCTCTACTTTCTACTAGGGATCCAAGATACCTGAACTCTGTTACATACTCCACTTCCCCACCATCTAGTTTCAGCGGTCTCAGACCTTCCTCCTCACTACTGCCAACAACAAGCAACTTGGTCTTGGCCATACTCATCGTGAGTCCCCACTCTCTCAAAATGCTGTTAAGTATTGATGCTGATTCCTCAACCTTTACCCGGGTGGTGCTGACAGCTGCCAAGTCGTCAGCAAACTGCAATTCTGTGACAGTCATCTTGTCTGGTCTCCTTGTCCTTTCACCTACTAACTTGCCACCACACTTATACAACACATCAACACCAATTTGTCCACACTTCTCCTGCCACTTTCTGATTACTAGGTTAAAGTATAGGTTGAACAGTGTGGGGGCTAGCACATATCCTTGTCTGAGACCATTACGCACTTCAAACGTAGGAGCCACTCGTCCATCTACTATCACTTGTGCCTGCATGCCATCATGCAGGGATCTCACAATCTTGAGCAGCGAATCAGGAATGCCATAGCTCTCCAGAGCAGACCACAGAGCCTCACGAGGAACCGAATCGTACGCTTTTCTCAAATCAACAAAAAGCATGAACATCTTGGTGTTGTGCTCAATTGTCTTCTCAATTAACTGTCTCGCCCCAAAAATCATATCTACACAACCTCTTCTTCTTCTAAAGCCACACTGTGAATCTAACAACATCTCTTCAGCCATTGTCTGAAGTCTGCCCTGAATGGTCTTGGCAAACAGTTTCCCGACAGACTAATTCCTCTCCAATTGTCGGTGTAACTGAGATCTCCTTTCTTAGGAATAGGGACAATCAAGGCATCCTTCCAGTCTTGCGGTACCACTCCCTCCTCCCATACCTTACCAAACAGTTGTTCTAGGTGCTCCAGTAACCTTGGTCCACAGCACTTCACCATATCTGGTAGTATCCCACTCTTTCCTCCGGACTTGCCACTCTTCAAGGTCAACAAAGCATTTAGAATCTCATCCTGTGAAGGAGGAACAAACTCATCTCTGACTGGAGTTGGAGGGACTGACCCAACAGATTGCTCCGAATAGTCACTGGTGATGTTTAGGACTTGCGAGAAATGCTCTTGCCAGCGATTTATCACTTCTTCGCCACTATTGCAAGGATCACCATTTGCATTTCTTATCACTCTTGTTCTCATTGGTCTTAATCCAGATTTACCTCTCTGCAGCTCCTTGAGGCTCTTCCACATACCACCATGTGAATTTCCCATCATAAAGCCAACTTCTACTTCCCTTGCTTTCTCTTGCATCCAATCATTCTTAGCTTTCCTCACTTCCTTATTCACTTGCCTTCTCTTCGCTACATACCTCTGCCTATCTTCATTGTTGCTGGATCTCAGCCATCTTCTAAATAACCAATTCCTCTCTTCAATGATAACCTTCAACGATGGACCTTTCTCCTTGAACCAATCAGGCTGTCGCCTGCTTTCCCATCCAAGTGTTCTCTCTGCCGCCTCAACCATACTCTCCTTCACCACCTCCCACATGCCAGCTCCACCACTGTCATCCACTAAACCTTCCTCCACCAGTTCCACAACCTTCTCCACAAATCCATCACGCACTTTCTCATCTTTCAATGCACCTACATTAAACTTCTTCATGCTTACTTGATTCCTGGTTTTGCGAATAACCGACAGCTTGAGCTGGCCACAAAGCAATTTGTGGTCTGTCCGGCAGTCTGCAGATCTCAACACTGACACATCACAACAGTAGCTTCTCTGGTCACGTCTCATCAGCACATAGTCTATACCGTGCCACTGATGAATACGCCTCTTCGCAAACATTGTATTCATCACTACCATCCCATTCTGAGCACACCATGACAACAAGGACTCGCCATTCCCATTCATCTGTCCAACACCATGACATCCACGCACTCCTTGCCAACAGTCACCTCGAGTACCACGACCCACCCTAGCATTAAAATCACCCACTACTAACAGGATATCTTCCACACTTATGCTATCAACAACACTTTGAAGCTCATCATAGAACTTATCCTTCATCTCCTGGCTTGTTGCTTGTGGGAGCATACACACTAACTACACTCAGGGCAACCTGTCTGCTTGTGGATGTTACTGGGAGTTCTAGCCTAGCGTACACAATGTGAGAACTGACTGGCTTCCATACTTCACCACTATCTTTCCAGATCTGTGCCATCACTGGATCCAACACAATCCCCACACCATCATTCCTCTCTACTGCCTCATCACCTACAGGTACTGAACGTCCAGAATGAAGTATAACAAAACCATCCACTTCATACTTCTCTTGTCCAAACCACTTTGTCTCACTGATCCCTATAATGCTCATGCTAAATTTCCTAAATACGTCTACCATAAATGAAGCCTTCTTATCTATTGTCACACTCCTACTAGTTCTTCTAGCTAATGCTGTTGCGATTGGTCCTTCCTCTTCAACTAATATCCGCATATTCCTGCAACCAAAACTAATCCGTCTTGACTTTCTTGAGCCATTGTGGCTCCTATGTAACACACTCATCTGTCAACTTCTACTGCTAACTTACTAACAGATATTAGTACTGAGGGCTAGCAACACCACTGCAGTACTTTAAGCACAGTCTTCACAAAGCAACTGACAGAGTCAGAACGGAAAACTGAGTGAACTTAGACACATCTACACACATCCACACACATATACACATCTACATACATCCACACACACCTCTGCTGCATAGTGTAAGTGGGCTCTATGTTGAATTTCTGCAGACGTCTTTTGAGCTCTCTGATTAAGTCGGCCACTTCGTTGAGTACGGATGCCTTCAGATGATGCCGCCTGCACCAGCCCTTCTCCCACTGCCTCACACGGTTCACGCCCACCTTCTGCCGAGCATGGTACCACGTCTACACCCACACAATATCCAATTAGTTCACCATCACTGTTAGTATTTTAATGAATGAATTTGTTTACATATCTAGATGAGCTGAACCAACTACACTTGGATTAATTCTTCATCTCCCTGTGACCTCTCACTATTAATTCCTACGTTACTACTTCAAGATTGCTAGTTTATGTATCTCTCACAAACAATAAGGGGAAAATGAGAGTAAGTAATCAGTTTAATTAATGATCCAATTACCTGGTATGCTGCTAGTATAGCCAGACAGTCACTGTTACAGGCTTCATCCCAACTCTTCTTCGATCTTTAACAACAACCATGCAAGGCATGTCCATGAATAAACATTGTGAAAACTGCAGTGAAGTGTAGTGTACACTTCTTGTGATTCAGTTACAACTAACCCTATTCCAGTTCTTAAAAGAAAACGAAGAGGTAAAATCAGAATATGGATACAATTTTGCCTTAAAATTTACACTAACTAAACTTTTAATAAGTTTACTCTAACTATCTTTAAGCTCAAGAGCAATCCTTAACAATTTGAAGTCGAATTATAATCACCTTTTAACCATACATTCAGCTTTTGAAGAAAAGAAAAAAAAACAATAACAAAAAAATTCAGCTTTTTACATTTGACCCAAAGTCACCCAATGTCTTTAAAAGCTTTACCCGCAAGTTCATTCACTAGCTAACCCTTTACCTGAACCCATCCAGCGGGTTCATGGAGTGGATCACGAAAAAGCTCCTGAGAGAGAGAGCAGCTGTAATCACCAGGCAGTTGTTAAGGTTATTAGAAACATTTAAGCTAGCCTTCACTAAGTCATAAGCAAAGCATTAAATATTAGATATCAAGCCTGAACCTCAAGTGTTAACACATGCAATATTTGTCAAATATGTCTATTGATTGCATATACAGAACAGTTTGGGTGTGGCTTCATCAACGCCTGCTCACCACCACTGCAATCAAGCAAACCATTACCTATTTTAGGATGGCCTTCCTTCATCCATTACCAATACTTCAAGTTAGAAACGAAAGAATTTGCACACTAAATAGGACTACAAAATCAAAGAATGCTGGTCTCCGAACCTGGGAGGTTAAGGTTGCAATGTGCTCTCTCACACACACACACACACACACACACTACACTGGATACGGAAGACCACATACCACGTAATGCACATGTTTAGTGCAGATGAAAGTTTAGCATAGATGAGCTTTAGTGCAGATGAAAGTTTAGCACAGATAAGTTTTAGTGCAGATGAAAGTTTTCGTACAGATGAAAGTTTTCGTACAGATGAAAGTTTCAGTTGAAAGTTTTAGTGCAGATGAAAGTTTAGCACAGATGAAAGTTTTCGTACAGATGAAAGTTTCAGTTGAAAGTTTTAGTGCAGATGAAACTTGCACTCAGACCCTATAGCTATAACTTAAAGAGTAGTGACATACCACATTCATTTACATATGGACCCAGAGTGTCTTCTTTACCATGTTCTCATACCAGTTAACACCAATGAAATACATATATCCTACTCTAAGCACAAATTAGTCTACTTCCTACCAAAACCTTACTCCCGCCACTCGACTTTGTAAAATAAAGTCCTTTTATCTCATCCCTTTCCACATTGATGAGACATTCATGTATTACTAACTAACCTTGTTATCATTTATGGTCCTGAGTATAGTCATGAACTGGAAGACGAGGGGATCTGTCTTCATCAAAGGAGAAGTCTTCACAAATAGCTGAAATATTTTCATCCACTCCATAGTCATGGTCTCCAGGTTTAGCGCTAGGATTTATTGGCCTTCCTGGCCCAAAATCCTCCTCCTCATCATCATCATCAACAAAGGCCTCGTCTTCTGGTAAAAGGTTGTACCTTGGCTCATAACTGAAAGCATCTTCAAAATCTTCCTCGTCACTGTCAGGGAGTCGAACTGCTGTTCCTGTGGTTCCTTTCCTGACATCACCTTCAAAGTTGTAAGCTGTCCCATATTCCTTCTCCATGAATTCTTCTCTGGCCAATCCCATGATTGGCACGTCGGTGCCTATCACATTTTTCTTGGCTCGTTCAGTGGGCACAATTCCTTGAAACCATCCAAGGAGTTCTGCTGTGGTATAAGCTCCTATGCTTCCATCGGCCATCTCGACGGCCCACTAAAGTTTACACGATGAAAAAGACATGAACAAATTATAACCACGTGGGTGGTGGAGGGGGAGAGAGAGGGTGGAGAAGCCGGGGTGGAGCGAGCTAGAAGCTACTTGTCCACCCTTTACCAATTCGTCTTCTCAACAAATTTAAAAAGGAAGACTCCTAGGTATAAATTAATGATAAACTCCTCTCATCTTCAGTACACAGAAAAGGACCAACTTTTTAAAGTTAATAGGGTTGACCTTACCGATTGCCCCCGCCTATCTAACTAGGTTTGGAGGGTGTGCCTGGACCTAGCGGGCTGGCCTTTTGTTGACGTTCCCGAAGCCTCACCTACTTCCGACCCCGAGCGTTTTCTGCCCTATAGCGCAAGGTCAGAGGTCACCCGTCTTGGGTGAGGTGGGCTCCTGCCCACTAGACCCATGGGGTAGCTGGCTACCCCTCACCCAAGCCTTAGTTAGTGAAATATCTCTCATCCTACGAACAACCTGGTCATTCAAGCATGAATACTTACTGTCCCACACCAGTCTCAACAGACAGAAAAAACAAAAACAAGCAACTCCTCCCCACCCTCTACTCATTACCCCTGTCCTCCCCCACTAATGTCCTGGCGACTTCACACAGCATCTCCGGATATAGACAGTGTACGCTGCGCTCTCCCAGCGTCCCAGCGCCTTGATCAGTGAGTCCTGAATTCCCCGTTGAGCGGCCATCGTCGCCGCCCCGATTCGGAAACTGTGACCCGCATATCGTGATGGGTCCACTCCAGATGTCCTCAGGGCCTCTCTTACTGCTGCCACAAATCGCTCCCTGGTAAGGTACCTGCCATCTTCAAACTGGAATAGTGGGCCACCGCTTGCCCCTCGTCGCACCATGTAGTCCAGTGCTGCTGCTACTGGGCAGAGATCATTCTCAGTCCTGCCAATGTAGACTGAGATGCCCCTCCGGAAGGGGTCTGTCTTGGACGCCTTGATCCTTACCTCGACCATTCTTGGACAGGTGCTGTTGTCTATCCTGATGTCCGCATACGTGAGATGGCGTGTTGGATCGAAACTACCATCTGCTGGCGCCACCACCTGCTGTGGAGCGTTTAAAGCCCTTCCTCACATATTCCAGGCGAGTCATCTCTCCCATGCGGGGGTCACCGAGGCCCAGAGCAACCTGAGTGAATCTCACTGCTGCCAGATAATTCCCTACCGTGCTCGCCGACAGTTTCTCTTGAAACAGAAATGCCACGTACGCTATCAATACAGACTCTGATGCTGGGAATGGGTGCAGGCCATGCTGCTGACAGAAACCCACATAACGACGCTCTCCGACATTGTAGTTCTTGCGAGTTGCTGGCGCTAGACCCGCCGAAAACAGCTGTTGAACAGTCTGGTCCAATCTGGCGATGTCCAATCTGGCTGACGCTCCACCAGCAGTGACAGTAGATTGGCGGGGATGATCGCCCTCCTGGCCACTGCTCCGGGAACCTGCAAGAACAGGGTTTGCAAATTATTGCGAGAAATAGCATCAGCCAGACTGTTTTCCACCCCCGGCACATGCACTGTCAGCACTTCTATTTGGAAGTGGGCCCTGATGAAGAACAGACACCTCAGGAGGTGCATAATTGGGGGCACTTTGCTGTAGCCCGAGTTGACTAAGGCCACTACTCCCAAGTTATCACAGTGGACTTGGACTACCCTCTCCCTCCATTGCTCGCCCCACACTGCACACGCGAGCACTACTGGGAGGAGCTCCTTCAGGGTGATACTTTCCTCCTTTAGCACCAGGTGCCCCGGCGCGTATGATACAGGCCACGGCAGCTGCAGCCACGCCTCCACTTCCGGCACTACCGCCCCACAGCCAAAATTCCCTGATGCATCCGTCCACACCTGCACTGGCCGCTGCCTCTCTTTCCGCCACCCTATGATGTTCACCCCATTCCATCCACTGACAAAGGTCGCCCACCATTGGAGGTCTGACTGCATTGATTGGCACGGCTGTACCTGATGGTATGGCTTCCTGCGCCCCTTCTGTAGCTCAAACAATCTTCTCATGAACGTCTTCCCTGGCTGAACCACTTGAGATGCATGAGCTAGTTTTCCAACCAGTGAGTCGAGCTCACGTCTCTTGGCCCCTCTCCTTCCCTTCCACTGAGCGAGCAGATTAGCCAATTCCTCCACCTTTCTCTCCGGGAGCCGAACTGTCATGGCTCCTGAGTCCACCTCAAACCCCAAGAACTCCAATACCGTAGTCGGGCCTTCTCTCTTCTCCTCTGCTATCGGCAAACCTAGGCGCCGCAGCAACTCCCCAAGTTTCTCCAGTGCTGTACCGCACTTAGGTGCCCCCGGTGCCCCCATTACCAGGAAATCGTCCAAGTAATGAATAGCAAACCGGACACCTTCGTGCTTCAGAATCCACTCAACTGCGTCCGCCACTGCCGTGAAGATCTTCGGGGCCGACCGAAGGCCAAACGGGAGCGTAGTATCAATGAACAGGCTATCTTCCCACATTATGCCCAACATCCACCTGTCATCCGGGTGAACTGGGATGTTCCTGTAAGCCCTCTTGATGTCCACCTTCGCTAGTAGGGCCCCAACGCCAAAACTCTTGATCCCTTCCGCCGCATCCTTGACCCCTATGTATGACAACAATGTCAGGTGACTCCCGATGCCATCGTTAACACTCGCTCCTTCCGGAGACGATAGGTCCACTATCAGTCGCCATTTGTTCGCCTCCGGAGACCCCTTGGGTATGACTCCAAACCAACTGACATGGACATACGGGAAATCCTGTGGATCCAGTGGACCCAGCACTCTGCCCTCACTGCACTCCACCGCCAGGTAATCCTTTACCACCTCTGGGTGCTCCGCTGCTGACGCCATGTTCACTGGGGCCCTCCTCACCCCCACTGTGTAGTTAAATCCAACCCTGAACCAGTCTCGGATACCTTCCACTATGTACTTCCGGAATCTGGGGTCCGGGTGGTCCCACAGTGCCTTGTCCCATACCCGCCAGTCCAACGGCGTACCAATCCGCTCCATCTCCTTCGGTAATCTGACTGGGTGGGCAGGCCTCTGGGCATCAATCACTAGCAGGTCAGCCATGCCTGGGTACCCCCCTGCCAAGACGGACATCACATATATAAATACCCACCCACCCCACCATCCCTATTTCCCCCACCATGCCCCTCTACTACATCTCCTCCCTCCCAACACAGAATTATTATTATTATTATTTTTTTTTTAATTAATCTTCTTGACTCAGTTCATTCACACAATATACCACACTAGCAGGTTAGCATAGTGTCTCGAAACACAGTCAATAAGGGCGGCTTGTTGCCATAGGCTTTGCCCCCATTCGGTTGCCCTGCAGGGGTCGTGCGTTGCACCTGCTGGCCGGGTGGTCTCCTGCACAGCCGCTACACACGTGGCTGAACTTGCAGCGCGGATAAGAGCAGCCGGTGCTGTTCCACTTCCTGCATGCCTCCTGTCTCTGGGTCGGGCGAGCTGGTGGTCTGTGCTGCTCCTCCTTCCCCACTAATGACACCATCGCAGACTCGATAGTCCTGAGCCGGTCTCTCAGGCCTGGGTCTGCTTCACCGGCCTGGGCACACTCCTGCTCCGTGTGAGTGGTCGCCAGACAAAGCTCACACCGTTCCGTACTGACGCCAGGCCTGTAAAACACATTGTGTATACCGTCGAATTTATGACCGACCACTTCGTATGCCCAGTCAGTGCTGCCTGCCTCCTGTACGCCTGGTCATAGCGTACCCAGGCCAGGCCCGCAAAATCCTGGCTCACTCGCAGGATGGTGGTCTGGTAGGCCATAAGTTCTGCCACCAATTCTGGTGATTGTGACACTCGAACCACCACTTATGACGCATAGCATTGAGTCCATGTCAGAATATCCGACACCTTGCGAGTTCGGCGGGGCCTGGCCTCTTTTCCTGTCTCCTCCTTCACTCCCTGCCAGAACTCCGGCAGCAGTTCCCCCATCTCAATGTATTCCCCTCGCCGGATCCTTGCTGCCAGCTTGACTGGCACTGGAGGAACCCCTTCTCCCATATAGACTCCCTCCACCGACTGGGTCAGCGCCGAGCTGGCCGAGGGCAGCAGGTTGGCCAGAGTCACTGACGCTGCCACCTCTTTGCCTGGATCCCCTGACTCCACGGTAGTTGACACTCCCCTGGCCGACGAGCTCGACCCTTCCATGCAGGGAATCGAGCCCAACAGATGCGCTCCTGGCATTACTCCTAAACCTGCACACGACACACCATCACCCACTCACATCTGCCAAACTTTTACCCAGACACTATGCCTCCCTCAAGAACATGTCCTTACCACCTAATTCCCGCCCCCTATCCCTCACCACTTGTCCCCTCCGTCGCTGGGGCACGGCCCCCGGTTGCTGGGCCTCGCCCCCCCAGTTGCTGGGGCTCGGCCCCCCGGTTGCTGGGGCTCGGCCCACCGGTTGCCGGAACTCGGCCCTTCGGTTGCTGGGGATCAGCCCCTCGGTTGCCGGGGCTCGGCCCTTCGGTTGCTGGGGATCGGCCCCTCGGTTGCTGGGGCTCGGGCCCCTCGGTTACTGGGGCTCTGTCCCTCGGGTGCTAGGGTTTTTGGCTTCCAGTGTTAGGGGCATGGTCTCCAGGACGGGAATCCCATACCACACTTCCCGGCCTCCCCCCACCCGACTATTCCCTCCCACCCCCCATCCCCTCCCTGCTAACCCCCTACCCAAAAACGACTCTAAACGACTCTAAACGACATTAAACGACAGCACGGCCGTCGTAGTCATCCCAGGTGGACCCTGGAAGAATAACCTCCCTACCATCCTTACTCAAACCAGAATCTCCATGAGGGCCTCCCCCTGTCCCTGGTGGTCTTCTGCTACCTGACCCCTCTGCCGCTTCTCCTTCTGTCCCCGTCCGTGGCGGTGCTACGCCAGTATGGGTGCGACTGTCGGCGGGGTTTCCCTGGCGCTTCCTGCTGCCGTTGCTGGAAGGGGTCCTCTGAGATCGTCCCCCCTTAGCCCTGGTCCTGGTGTAAGGGATGCCAGCCTTGCATCCAGCCTCTCCCAGAGGCCTTCCATCGATGCCGACAGCGCTCCTTCCAACTGGCCTGTCAGCGCCCTGGCCAAGTGGTTGATACTCTCCACCGACGGCGCCGCGGTGGTTGGTGGATGACCCCGGGGCCTTGGGCGGTGCTTGATCTATTTCTTTGTTAAAATTATATAACTGTACAGGTTTAACCGACACCATCTTGACTCACTGAAGTTCCTATCACTGAACTTGACACCTCTACAAAATGCCCAGCTTGTCCTAAGGTCAGCTGTGTGTGTGTGTGTGTGTGTGTGTGTGTGTGTGTGTTGCAAGATAGTAATTAGTGTGGTGTTCATTTTATAGGAGGGAACACCAAAACATATTTCTTTTGATTGTATATATGGGATTTGTCGAAAGAAATCGTCAGGAGTGAATGTAAGGCCACCATTGTTTGCTGGTACTTTCTTTGAGGATCAGAAGTCTGTAGACCAGTTTGTGTCATCTTATGATGCAGGACATCACATGCCAGACAAGGTACAATACATATACAATGATCAGTGTCGTATGTTGATTGAAAAATTTTTTTGTGGCATCTTTAATTTATATTATCTAGGGATGTCACGAGTTCCTAGCTGGAGATGCCTTGCGTTCTAAGACTCGATATGCTGCACTGGATGAGACAGCTGTGTTTGGTAGCATATGCCGTCATCATTTTCCTCAGAGGTTCTTCAGTATGAAGCATGGAGAGAGGTTATACATTGTGAATATTGGAATTAAATATGAAGACACTATTTTCTGTCCTCTCTAGATTTGCATATCCTGTGTATCTTCTTCAAAATCTAAAGGACAACATGGGCGACCAACAACTGATGCTATTCTATGATGTAGCATGTTCATTTTGAAGCTCACCTTAAGGTATGTTGGTGTAAATCTGTTTATGTGTCATAGGTGGGATGTAGAATGTTTTCATAATGTAACAGAATCGTGGAAGATCAGATCTGCTACTCAATACAACCTTAGCAGTACCTATTTTCCATGTGTACGGACATGGTGCTTTTTGCCAGGTACAACTAATGTGGTTTTATTAAAGGTTGCGTTAGTCTTCTTTTGTATCAATGTTGTGCAGCTTACCTATTCCCCATGTGTCATAAGTAGTTGTGATCTTACTGGTGGTGAGGCCACAGAGAGACTTTGGTCTTACTTAAGAAGGTTTGCTAAGTCTACAAAAGAGATGAAACCTTCACACCGTGTAGATGTTTTGACATCTGCACTTTTGCATTATGCTTCTAAAGTGAGATCAAACCTTGGTAAGTTTATTGTGTGATAGGGTGAATACAAACTGACACTGTTGCCACTATAACGCTTCAAGTTGTTGATGTGTGGCAGGTTCATCATTGTGTAAACACTTAAACCTGCAAAAGAGGTCAAATGCAAATCTCAGAAGGAATTGGCGAAACTGGTGGCTTCAAATAGTATGTTTTTTTAACTGAATTATTTCCTGTGTTATGAATGGTATGTGTAATGAACAATTAATAGGCACTTTAACTGAGGCTGCAGTGAAACAACTGGCGGAAAAGCAACATGACATCTTGTCGTCACGATCTCCAAGTAAGCAAACTTGGTGTCATTTTAGGTATTATGTTGCTCATAGCACATTGCCACTAATGTTTGCATCAATTGCTTATGCTGGATCTCCAAGTGCCATGTTTGATAAATTTTATTTATTTATGTATTTTATTATTATTATTATATTATTATTATTATTATTATTATTATTATTATTATTATTATTATTATTATTATTATTATTATTATTATTGTGGGACCTCTACCTAGGATAGTTGCTTCTTTATGTTTTAATACAAAGAGCTTTATCCAGAGATGCACGTGTACAGAAATCTGTGATATTGTGAGTATATGTAGTGCCAACTGAACTAGAATAGTAAGTAGATATTTTTAACCCTTACACCAGCAGATACTGACCACCAACTGACCACCAATTCAGTAAGGAATGGGCACATTAAAATTTAAACTTTTTTACTTTTTTTTTTTCAGTAAAGATTTATAGCAATACAAACAATTCAAGTCCAAAACTAGCATAGCTTCTCTACTCTCTATACTGAGCTTCATAAGTCTGCATGTTAAAAAGAAGGGAGAGCATGAAGTACTACATAACGGAAGGTATAAACAAAAACATTGTCGTAATCTAGTGGATAATCTTTTTTTTTTTTAATTCAGTGCAAGTGCTGTTAAGCAAGCGTGCGGAGAGCCTATAGGGGCTTGTGCCGTTGGTTAATGGTGCTCTACATTTAGGCATGTGCCTCTTGAATTCTTTACTATTTTAAGTGAGCTGGTATTCGCTGGTACCAATAATGATCCCGTGGCTCTCCTAAAGCAATCCAACAGTATCTGATCATGTAGAAAAGGTACAGGTCAGAGAAGCAATGACTGGCTTGTTTTGCTTTTTCCCATTGATTTTTACTCACTGCTAACTATGTCTATATGATCACATTTCAGCAAATAGACAATGTGTGTAATATTTATTGTCCTGTTATTTCTAAATAATGCACATTTAACTGTAGTTGAATTGATAGGCTTGTGTATTAACTCTTCAATGGCCATAGTGTGTTGTTGTTGTTTTTTCGCTACAGACTTCTATGGCTCCAAATATGTCAAAAAGAAGCTGTACAGAGTTTGTACTCTTGAATTTTATTGGTGTTGGTTACTCCCACCACACCTGTTAAAAACTTTATACCAGGCTATCCTTTATAATTGTAAAGTGAAGTCCCGGTTTCAATGAGGGTCCATTTCTAGAGTGTTATCCTTCAGTGCGCAAGCACTTGAATGTTTCAATACTGTTCTGTTTTGTCAATCTGTCTCTCAATGGTGACTTGTGCAGCCTCCTAGCATTAACAGGATATATATCACCTTCATGATAATGATTGAGCTTACGCGTCCTTTGTCAGCTATAGATTGAGCTCCAAAATTTAGAGCGATAGCTAGAACCGTTGCCGACATACGCGACCAAACCATTCCACTCTGCAGGCTTTTTAAATACACATGTTTTAAGAATTAATGGGTTTTTCCCGGCTTTCTGCGTTGTGCCCGGTTTTCCCATAGATGGTCACATTTAAGTTATCTGATCTAAATAGTTTTGCTCATGATATGAAATTTCAGATTTTCCTAAATTTTTTGAGGTCCACGTTGTGCCCAATTTCCCAGTAAACAGTCACATAATATCATTATGTACTTATGAGCTCATTGATATTCTGTGGGTAGGGGAATCCCCTGCCAACGGCTCTGCTATAACATGTGGTGCATGTGAAGTTTGTAACCAAATTAAAACATAGGCAGTGTTACAGATCAAAATTTATTGGCAGAATATTATTACAATTAAAAATTTTAATCGCAAGTGAGATATTGTTAGACCATAGAGATTGATTTTTGTTGTGATATCTCTATATGTAGATGTGGTCATTAAACTATCGGTTATTACAATAATTGATGTTTGGTGTTAATGTGTTAATTATAGGCTACGGGCAGCGCCATAAACAGTTTCAAGATATACTGCTGGTAGCTCGGGAATGAAAATACTTACTGTCAACCAAGGCGCGATATGCAGGTAACTTATGTAATGGGTGCTTTTTTGGATTTGATTGATTACATTTTGTTATAAACTATAGATGGCCAGTCTATTGCTTCACGGTTGGCAAAGAAAATCGCATCAACCACAAGTACCCTGAAACGAGCTATTTCACGATTTAACAACATGCGATCAGATGCATTGGAGGGAAGTGCATATTCTTTGCCTCGTTGCCTTCAGTTCGATGTTGTGAAGAACTTAGAGGAATTATCTTCTTTGGAAGCTTCATCCCTGGTATCCAAACCACCATCCAATATACCCATATCTTTGTGGGTAAAAGTGGTCAGGGAAACGAACTTGATTGAGAGAGCATCTGAAGAGGAAGAAATGATTATGAAGGAGTTTAAAGCTGTTGAGAGAACCATGAAAGATGAACACTCAATGATACAGCAGCATCTTTCTTCTATGGCACAATCATCAATATGCTCTGCATTTTTTCGAAACAGCTGCATTCATTTTTTGAAGAGGAAACTTCTTCAATGTGAAGCTTCACTCCTCAACTTTGCAAAGACAGTCAGCAAATACCATACAGTCGATTTGCCACCTTTTCATCTAATCATTGCTCACAATCAATCATTTGATCTACCACAGTTACGTCCAGTGTCCAATACAGTTGACATTATTGTGTCCGACTTGGACAATTCAGATTCAGACTCAGATGAAGACATAGTTTAAATCATTTCCCTTTTGTCCATAATAAGCAATATTTTTTAATGCTTTTTATTATGTACTCTTTTTTTGTTACTGTGGTTTTTCATAGTACCAGTTATGAGCAAAATATATATATAATAATATGCAAGGTGGTAGCAAGCTGGCATTTATTACAAGTGTGGCTCTTGATCCTTTTGGTCAAGTATGCATGTCAAACATGAAGTAGCTATTGGTATGCATATTTCCAATGGTGTCACATCGAGTTGTTGAGTAATTGAACTAGGATCGATATCCTCATGACAGAAATGAAGAACGGCTTACATATACATACATAGTCACCACTTCTGCACAACATAGCAGACATAACCATTAGTTACATTTGCACACATTTGGAAACTGTCATAGTGAGATGATAAATACCGACTCACTCAGTCCATATATATTGCATGGACCCCTTTGTCGTGGCATATATTTTCAGAACAAATAACTTCTGCATAGCTATTCATTAAAGAAGTTATTTTCTATGATCTTGCCATAATCAGAAAACCAGCAATGTTTTGAGAATTAGTAACTACTGACCATTATATTATCAAGGAACAGGGCATCAGGATGGATGAAGGGTCAGAAATGGCATGATTGATTTGAATTTAGCTACGAGTCCTTCAGTAATCATTGCTGCCAGAGTCACAAGTTAAGGATTCTTCTGAACGCTGCAAATGTCACATACTTTAACACCTCTCCAGCAGTAGTAGTTATTACTAATGGAACCCATTGCTGTGTACCAAGTTATGGAAGAGCATGCATGCTTCATGTGGATGCTGAACACTTGCTTCCATGACTTAGACTTGAGGTGTCTGAAGAACAATGGTGTAATGATAACTAGTCATGTATGCAATTGAAACACACAGGAAGCTGCTGGTCAGGAATATCATGTATAGGTCCCAACAATCCATCTTTCCCTCTTCCCTATCCCAGTTAAACATTTAAGGAAGAAATCAAAATCATTAACTTTTTCACCCATTGTTAAAAAATAAATAAACAAACAAAATAAATTAACAAATAAATAAATAAATAATAATTCAAAAAAACAACAACAAACAACTACTGTCTTTTTGACACAGTTGGCACAGACGCTGAAGCAAATCATTTGCTTTGGCCATTCAACAAAAATGCTTTTGGTCAGTTCTTCATTATACCGGTCTTCAAACCACAACGGAGCACCAGACTGAACCACCTCGCCCACAGAAACAATCTGGCAGTCTTCGCTACAGGGATGCCCATGAATGGTGTTGCGATGAGGGAAAACAGTTCCTTTAGCCACGATGCTACCATCTTTTCCCTTCAGAAGAACCAGACTCTCATTGTTGGCCTTTGATGAAGACGTACTAGAATCAGGAGCTGACGAAGTTGATTGGTTGTCTGGAGATATGGAGGAACTGGAGGAGGTGGATACAGGTGGCTGTTGTTTACTGGCAAGGTCATCTAATATAAATAAACACATGCAGCTGCAGCATCAACAACAACACCCTCCATACAAAAAGTAATGCATACAGTATAGCGACGTACCATATTTAAAATAGGCATTAAAAGAAGACACTATTGCCGGATGAGTTTGGAGGAAGTCCTTTCCCTTAGGAGTCCCTATAACTGTGATGACTTGTCCATCCACAAACATCATAGTGGCAACTTCACAGCCTACTGACTGCAACATGTTAGCCTTAATTATCATTAAAAAAAATCATATCACTGCTATACAAGATAATAACAAGATAACTTACATCACCCTGATGTCGCTTTGCAGCCCTTACAGCCACCCTTTTCTTATCAGTTAGGGAGAGTTCTGCATCACTGTCTTCATTGTCAGACCCCATTGATGAGCGATACTTGGCTTTGTCTTCCTCTGACAAACTTCGCCAATGCTCTGCCATTAGTTTGGATTTGTCAGCCAAACTCTTTCAGGTGGTCCCGTACCCTCTGCAACAACAGAACACTCCGTCTATCCTGTTTCCACACTCGTAACCTAAGCTAATCGCGATATAAAGCTAGAAACACAGCAATCTGAGAAGAAGCCGCCCATTGTTTACAAAATTCTTAATGAAGACAGTCCGTGTGATAAATTGAGCCATACCGCGTGACTAAAAGCGGGCGCGTTTTGAGCGGGAAACCTGTGGTTTTTTCTATTCCCATAGACTTTTGTATTGAGTTTTGGAATAGCACTTTCTCTCCGGTTTTGGAGTTTACTGAGGGAATATTTTTAACCGCTTCGGCGCGAGCTTTCCAATGGTGCAAACCCCGGATGCGTAGCTGCTTCCGCTCTAAAGTTATTCAAGTTTTTCTTGCGGCCAACTCAACTTGGACGTACTATAGTATGTGTGTGTGTGTGTACACAGTGGTAATACTAGTGCGTGTGCACACAGTGGTAATACTAGTGCGTGTACACAGTGGTATTACTAGTATGTGTGTGTACACAGTGGTTATACTAGTGCGTGTACACAGTGATATTATTAGTGCGTGTACACAGTGGTAATACTAGTGCGTGTACACAGTGATATTACTAGTATGTGTGTGTGTGTGTACACAGTGGTAATACTAGTGCGTGTACACAGTGGTATTACTAGTATGTGTGTGTACACAGTGGTAATACTAGTGCGTGTACACAGTGATATTATTAGTGCGTGTACACAATGGTATCACTAGTATGTGTGTGCACACAGTGGTAATACTAGTGCGTGTACACACAGTGGTAATACTAGTGCGTGTACACAGTGGTATTACTAGTACGTGTGCACACAGTGGTAATACTAGTGTGTGTACACAGTGGTATTACTACTATGTGTGTACACAGTGGTAATACTAGTGTGTGTACACAGTGGTATTACTAGTACGTGTGCACACAGTGGTAATACTAGTGCGTGTACACAGTGGTATTACTAGTATGTGTGTACACAGTGGTAATACTAGTGTGTGTACACAGTGGTATTACTAGTATGTGTGCACACAGTGGTAATACTAGTGCGTGTACAGTGATATTACTAGTCCGTGTGTGCACACAGTGGTAATACTAGTGTGTGTACACAGTGGTAATACTAGTGTGTGTACACAGTGGTATTACTAGTATGTGTGTGCACACAGTGGTAATACTAGTGCGTGTACACAGTGGTAATACTAGTGCGCGTACACAGTGGTAATACTAGTGCGTGTACACAGTGGTAATACTAGTGCGTGTACACAGTGGTATTACTAGTATGTGTGTGCACACAGTGGTAATACTAGTGCGTGTACACAGTGGTATTACTAGTATGTGTGTGCGTGTACACAGTGGTATTATTAGTGCGTGTGTACACAGTGGTAATACTAGTGCGTACACACAGTGGTAGTGTGTGCACACAGTGGTAATACTAGTGTGTGTACACAGTGGTATTACTAGTATGTGTGTACACCACAGTGGTAATACTATGTAGTGGTGCACACTGTGGTATTACTAGTATGTGTGTGTGTACACAGTGGTAATACTAGTGCGTGTACAGTGATATTACTAGTATGTGTGTACACACAGTGGTAATGCTAGTGCGTGCACACAGTGGTAATACTAGTATGTGTGTACACACAGTGGTAATACTAGTGCGTGCACACTGTGGTATTACTAGTATGTGTGTGTGTACACAGTGGTAATACTAGTGCGTGTACAGTGATATTACTAGTCTGTGTGTGCACACAGTGGTAATACTAGTACATGTACAGTGATATTACTAGTCTGTGTGTGCACACAGTGGTAATACTAGTGCGTGTACACAGTGATATTACTAGTATGTGTGTGCACACAGTGGTAATACTAGTGCGTGTACACAGTGGTATTACTAGTACGTGTGAGCACACAGTGGTAATACTAGTGCGTGTGTACACAGTGGTAATACTAGTGCACGTACACAGTGGTAATACTAGTGTGTGTGTGTGCACACAGTGGTATTTCTAGTGCGTGTGTTCACACACTAGAATACCAGAACGCACTAGAATACCAGTACGTGTGTGAACGCACTAGAAATACCAGTACGTGCGTGCACGCACTAGAAATACCAGTACGTGCGTGCACGCACTAGAAATACCAGTACGTGCATGCACGCATTAGAAATACCAGTACGTGCGTGCACGCACTAGAAATACCAGTACATGCGTGCAGCACTAGAAATACAAGTTTGTGCATGTACAGATTAGAAATAATAGTAGTGCGTGCATGCACTAGAAATACTTGTAAGTGCATAGGTATACAAACTTTAATGAACACTTAAAATTACTGCTTGGATTAACGACAGACTTACTTACCTTTATCTTTTCTTTATAATTCCTACTTCCATGGTACCTCACTAGATAAGCAGGTAGCAGCAGCACCAATATTCTCAAAGCTAAAAGAAAAGGAATAAAAATACAGCGAAAATGGCTACCAGCAACAACCCCGAAATAAGGAAAGACATCCTACCCTTTCTAAAAGCTGTTCCGTAAAACAAGATAATCTATCACTACCAACATAGAACTACAGACAGGCTCACTCACCTTTGCACAGTAGACAAGAAGACTAAGAGAAGACAGTAGTAGAGCTCTTGTTTGTGCTCGGCGGATTACGCGCAGTAATGAACTTTTGTATATTTATTGTCTTTTTCTTTTTTCTTTTACCAGTTGTATAGCTGATCTTTTACTTTAATATCAAAACTAAAAAAAAAAATAAAAATAAAAAATAAAAAAAAATAAAAATAATAATAATAATAATAATATAATAATAAGCAATAATCATAATAATAATAATTAAGACTAATAATAATACTAATAATAATAATCATAAATTAATAATAAGAATAAAATATAATAATATCATAATAATGAATAATAATAATAATAATAATACTAATAATAATAATTGAATAATAATAATAATATAATAATAATAATAATACTAATAATTTAATAATAATAATAATAATAATAATAATAATAATAATAATAATAATAATAATAATAATAATAAGAATAATAATAATAATAATAAGAATAATAATAATAATAATAATAATAATAATAAGCAATAGTATACGCCTTTGGGGCTCCAAATCTCGATGTTCAATGGATCTTTGATGCTTGCAGAAATCCTGTATGAATTATACGAGGCAATAATAGATTTAGCTGTTGGAATCAAAAGCAAATTGCCGATTGCTCAGCAGGGTCTCTCTGTACAGTTAGGTCTGATAATGAGATCCAATTTGACAATCTATAAATCGTTGTTTTTGCATAGCTGGGCAAGCTCGCTCGCCACACTACACTGTGAGCACATCCTTAGTACCAGCGAAGCTGATTGACATTTAAAACTGTATATTACCTAGTGAGCCTATATAGAGACTAAAAAAATTCCTACGTTAAAAAAAGCTACTGATCGCCAATAAAATATTGCCCCATTTATTAAGAGAGTCGATGAACCCAAGCCAGCAATAAATGTATATAAACATATATATGACTTTGCATTAACCAGACTCGAGAGTGTCTCGCTCGCTTGCTAAAAGTTCAATTTGCTAAGGCTTGCTTCCAAAACGAAGAAAAAAAAGTGATATTTTATTTTATTTACCAATCGTTAAAGCACTTAGTTTTGCTAGTTCGCTAACCCTGCTTTAGTCTAAGCTTCCATATTTACAGGTAGCAATGCTATGGTTAGTATAAAAACACACACACTTTCACTCGTCGCATGCGAGTCAAACCTGAGCGTGCCTCACTTGCTTCTCTCATTTGCAAATTGAAGTGCACCTTACATATTTCAACATCATAATGCAACCTTCAAGCATCTGAATACCCTAATTATATGATTCAGTTATTAATAAATTCAAATTTTTTTATATTTTTGTTACACAACAATTCAATGGACTTCTTTTATCACTTCACTTACCTAAATGATAACGCTTTGTTTTAGACAACAAATTTTCTCTGAGAATGAGAGTTCAGATAAGTGAGGATGCATTATTATTTTAGAAACGTGCATTTCCAATTCCTTTCTATCCCACATCAGTTGGTAAAGGGTCACCCTCATGAGAGAGAACTATTCCTAGTATATTAGAGGGTCACCTATAACTACTGTGATTCTAAGTTAATTTTTAAATTACTAGCTATTATTACTATATGCTGGTTAGTGGCTCTGTGAAGTGCTTACATCAATTGTCCTGATTTTCAATCATTTTGCACAGAAGCCTCTTTGCGCATAGACAGCGTGGATTTATTGCACCCTTGCATACCACCATAAAATTTCCTCTGAAGAATCTCCTTGTACTCCAGAGTTATCGAGGACCTCAAAGCTAGCCATAGTAGTGCAACGCCTGGCGCGAAAAGACAAGACAGCAGTGCAGGTTCGTATTTTTTTTATATTCCGCATAATTTCGCTTAATTAGAACGTAGTCAATGGTCAACGTTGATAATAGTGCAGCACTTCAATTGACCATAACGTTACTTATAAGCAGCTTGACTCGCGCGAACCGGGTGGCCGAAATTGGGCTCCGCCCACCAGTAGGCAAGCTATGTAAAAGTAGTACGATCAATCTGTACATACACTTGCTAAATTGTACTTCAGAAGGAGAGCCAAAGAGAGAGTAAAATGTCTGCAGTTACAGGATTTTCGAAGCGCCGCCTAAGTGATACTCCCCACGGGTCTATGCCACTGATCATCCCTGATGACACTACTTACAATAGCTCCACCAATGAACTCCAGCAAATACCTGGAAAAAGTCGTACTGGACTTAATCTAGTTCCAGAAACCCTAACCTTGTTGCGAACCATAGAGAGGCCACTGGCTGTACTGGCTATTGGTGGGCCGTGTCGCACGGGGAAATCGTACGTTCTTTCCAGGCTGCTGGGTTCAGCAGACGACTTCGCCCTCGGGCACACAATGGATGCCAAAACGTTTGGAATCTGGATTGGCACGACGGTGTTGGAGTGTGATAAATTCACTGTTCTCCTCATGGATACAGAAGGAATTGACGCAGTTAGTGCCAAGGTTAGAGATGATGCCAGTATTCTAGTCATGACTGTACTTCTCAGCTCCTTCTTCATTTATAATTCTGTCGGTGTCCCTAAGAAGAATGACTTGGAGAGAATGAGGTACATGTACGCACTATACACACACACACACGATACGATAGATAATACCTTTTTTATACTCATTCTATCTCTTTACCTAGCCATTTCTCTAAGCTTGCAACATCCATTGCTGTGAGGGATGTAGAGTCACCAGAGACTTTTGATTTGAAGAACTATTTTCCTGATTTCTTGTGGCTTCTTCGTGATGCCATTCTTTCTGTTCCACCTGGACCAGATAGAAAACCCATGACGCCTACTGAGTATTTGAAGACAAAGATATTTAAACGTGGGAAGTCTTTCAACGAAACGGAAAGCGATAAAATTAGTCGTGCAATTCTGACTGTATTCCCTTCTATTGAATGTATGACAATTGAAACACCTTCAGCAGATCCTGAAGTAATGAGGGACATTGCTGCCAATGAAGATAAACTTAACCCTCGATTCAATAGTCAAATACAAAACCTTGTGGCGTATCTACTGAAACGAGTTCGAGCTAAATGTGGCTTTGTGGAAGGCAAGCTTCTTGATGGCCCTTTAGTGGCAGAAATAGCGAGCGAATTTCTCAAAGCAGTCAATAGCCCCGATGCAATCCCTTGTATATCTAACACTTGGCAGACTGCTGTAAAGCTGAGGTGTAAGAAAGAACTGGAGAACATGCTTGATGAATACACAAGAGATTTGGATAAAAAAATAAAAGAGGTCGGTCTTCCAATGGAAGAAGATTTATTGGACGATGGTGGTTCTAGTAAGCGTCGTACATTAATGGCCATACACCGCTCAATTCTTCTACAAAAAACAAAATGCCTCTTAAAGCAAGTCGGTCATTTTGTTGGTGGTCCTGTTGCAACTGCAGATGGTGCCCCTACTATAACCAGGGAAAGCCTCATTGCTGAATTGGAAAATGCCGCAGCCATATTTTCTGACATGAAGAGCTCTGTGCAAATGAAAGGGTTCGAAAAAAGTAGAAAGAAAGTTGTCAGTGGCGGAATTCTGTACAAGTATACCCAACTCAATTTGTCAGAGTCTCGATCTCAATGTGAAGCAGTTTTTGCTGAGCTGTATGGTGTACTTGAAGACAAGATGAAGGAAATGGATAAATATACCTTCAAGGAGTTCTCAAGTGACCTCACAGCATTGCGGCAACAATATTACAAAAAATCTATTGGACCAGCTAAATGGGAAGTGTATCAGGACAAGGAGTCCTTCATCAAATTGCAAGAAGCAAACTATAAACGCCTGGAAGGGTTTAAAAAAGAAAAGTTTGAAGCACTTCAGAAAATTGCAGAAGAAAGGGCTAGAAATGATCATCTTTATGACACCCTAGGGCAGCTACAAGTCCAAATGACTAAAGATGCTGAGTTGAATAAAGAGAGGATGATAGCTATGCAAAAACAGCACGAGGAGGAAATGATTCGAATGCAAGAGGAGCAAGAAGAACGTCTTGAAAATGACCGCAAGAAACACGATGACCTCATGAAAGCACAGCTTGATAGTATGGCTGAAATTGTGAAAGAAAATAAAGAAGAAATGAAACAGCAGTACGATGTCATGTTCAAGTCTATGGAAGCGATGAGTCAGCAGAACCAAGAAAACCTTGTTTCAGTAACCAATACTATTACAGCATTGAACACTGCTATTGAAAACATGCGTAAGTTCTATCAATGAATGTTTTTTTTAATTCACCTTATTTGTTTACTACAGCTAAATCAACAGGGGGTTGCTTTTTGGCTGGAACCAAGGTGATGCTCAGTGGGGGTCAAGAAATTTCAATAGAGAAGCAAAGTGAGGGTATCAAAATACTGGCCCTAGGTGGAGAAACTGCCACAATTACTGGGGAATTTGTAGAGCTTACATTGCTTGAAGGTCAAAAGGTTTTTGGTATCAACTACGATAAACCTTTTGCTGCTCTCCACCATCCATTTTGGACCACTGAAGGCTGGAAGTGCCTGGATCCTGAAACTGCAAAAGAAGAGAATCCTGATGTGGACTTCAAGCTGCTTCAAGTTGGAGACATTGTCTTTCGTATTGCTAAAACCAATCCTCTTCTGTATGAGCCCACTAAAATTACAGATTTCACTTTCACAACGCTCCAGGAGCCAGTGAAGATATATGGGCTACACCTTCATGGATCTCGTTCTTACCATGCCAACGGCTATGGTGTCATGGCAAATTACCCTGTTCTAACCAAAAAAAGAGTCAAGGATGCAATGAAGAGGCTCAGTGTGGAGGAAAGGGAGCATTTGAGCACCACCATTTCATCAGTAAAGGATGAACTCACCAAAGTTCTTGGCAGCTGGGCTGATGATGCTCTCACCGACATGGGTCTAGCTCAGACTTCTATTGAAGACTAAATTTACGATTTATTTTTGTGAAGATAAAACTGTCAGTTATAACTATATAGTTTGCTTACTTTTTATGATATAATTTTTGTATAAAATGCATACAATTTTAGAATATACCAAAACAACTGCAAAAAATTATCAACATTTTATAGAAATAAAAACATTTAGACCAAGTAAAAAAAAGTCTACAAATAGTTTTTAAAATCCCTTAGCATCACATGAGACTGCATTTAGATGCTGCAATGGGGAATATGACAAAACAATTCAGAATAATCTCATCCTGCTATTAATATTATTAATCTTACCAACTGCTGTCATTGCTCCTGCTTGTAAGACTTGTAGTCCCACTTGAAATAGTTGGTCACTCCAGGTAGGTCCAGTAGGAGTACCTATTGGGATTTGAATGTTGGATGGCATTAAGAGTGGGCATTACCCGGGCGGTGTAGACAAATTAAGGTGGCCTCAAAACTGTGCTGCACGAGTGATACAATGAGAGGGTGTTGTCTGAGTGTTCATGCTATGTACAGCATTCCAGCAAGATGTTAGAAACAATGTTTATATAACCTCACTTCTTCTAGGTTTGCACATTAAGCTAATAATATTCACTTCTTTCTCAAAAAAGTCCCCAAATAGTTGTTAGAAAACAAGGTGTCACATCAGTTGCTGACTAGCTGGTGTGGGTTAGAACATGCCTGTCAGCAATAACACATGCTCCTAATTTGTCATAAAGCACACAAATTTCCCCCAATGTATTCATAGTGAGATGTTGCTGAGCTTGCTGTGCCTAATCACTAATAATTAAGTCATGTGAGTGCAACGTAGTGAATTTCCCAGGGGAAGTCCAAATATGTTTCCAAAGACTACAACAGCTGTTTCATGCTGCTTTGCAAATCGTACATTTTTTTACAGGGATATACAATCACATTGCATGACGATGAATCCTGATAAAGTATAGCTGAAGAGTTAATTTAGCAGGATTTCAAAACCAAGATTTATACTAAATAAAATGAAGCACCAAAGGTGTGAACTCTCAGCATTACTATAAAGTAGCTAGCTAGTTATTACAAAGACCCAAAGAAAGGTGTAGTATCAATATGTCAATGTAGCTCATGTAAGTCGATATGTGGCTCAAGCAATGAAACGGTAGACGAAATTGCTGTCTTCATGAGAAAACATGAAAGAGACACTCACCTACCAGGTAGTTTCAACAGGGAACTGGTAGACCACCTAGACATGAAGCAAAACTACTGCGGGCAGCAAGAAATTATTTACTCACATTAGTACGACGTGACAATAAGGGGTGTCACCAACAATCACTTACGATTGTACGGCCAACACAAAGCTAACTTTTTCTGAAAAAAATAAGTTAAAATGAAAATTCTGGCACATTAAAGGGACTAAAATGTCCAGTGCAAACATTTTGATCTTGTCTTGCCTTCAAGATCCACTCTTTGTTATGTGACAGAACGACTGACTGACATACAAACTGAGTACTGTAACCTCACACATGCACGCTGAGGGTTAATCATGTAATATATATAATATTTACATGTGTTGTATATGTAACATATACATAATATATACACACTTGTGTATATATATTATATACATATTATATATACAAACAAAACTGTATTGCTTTTACACTTACTCATTTTACTAATCTCGGCTGTCAATTTGGTGGCTGAAGAATTTAGTTTCGAAACTTCCTCTTTATTTTTAGAAATCATGCCACTCAATAGCTCCTCCATTCTTTTGTGCTGTAGATTCATTTCCTCATGATTTTCTTGTGCCATTTTTGCCATATCTTGCATGTGAGCAGCTCTAAAATCTTCATACTTCTTTTGTTCTTGGGAAAGCCTCTCAACTTTTTCGTTACAAAGCCTCTCCATTTCTTCTTGATGTTCCTTTTGCATTGTCTCCATCCGTTTTTGGTTGAGTTCAGCATCATTTCTCATCTGAACCTGCATTTTGCTGATGTCATCTGCAAGTTGAACTGCTCTGGCACTTTCTTCTGCTGTTTTCTGAATGGCATCATAGGTTTGCTGCTGAAACCCTTTTAGAATATGAAAATTGTCTTCCTGGCTTTTAATAAAGTCTCGCTTTTCATCATACATCTCCCATTTAGCTGGACCAATTGCCATTTTGAAATATTCAAGTTGAAGCTCCTTTAAATCGCCAATCAATTCTTGAAAAGAGTATATTGATCGATGGCATTCAACTTATATTGTACTGGTTGGTACAACTTCTCAAAAAGTGCAACACAGGCAGATCGAGATTTTGAATAATTTTGCTGCGCAAATTCAAGAAGCTCTCCACCTGTTACCTTCTTCACTCTAGCTGACCTTTCTGCTGTCTTCTTGACTTCCACTTCTTCAAAACGGGCAGTCGAATGCTCCAGTTCATCAACTAAACTATCACGGCTGTACAAATCAGTGGACGTACCAACAAAGTGGCCCACTTGTTTTAGGAGAGACTGAATCTTTCTCAGGAGTATGGCTCTGTGAATCCCAAACAGAGTGTGTGGATTAGTACTTTGAACGTCATCAGGAGAGTCTTCTTCCATGGGTAAACTTTGTTGATCGATACACAATTTCAGCTCATGACGATACTCTTCTAGTAGTTTCTTCATGACCGTTTCACAGCGGCACTTTACTGCAACATTCCAAGTATCAGTGATGCATGGGATGGCTCCAGTTGTATTAACAGACTTCAGATAATCTTCTGTCATGGAAGCCAATAAAGGGCCATCCACTGAATTTCCAGCAAATCCTCGTTTAGGCTGAAGTTGCTCAACAACATGCCCAATGAGTTGGTCAACTTCTCTGTGGAACACAGGGCTGAGCTTGTCTTGTTCATGGGCAATGATTCGGAGTATCTCCGGGTTATCTGAAGGAGGCTTCAAGGTTTTGCATTCTATGCTGGGAAAGAATGTAAGAATTGCTCTGCCTTCTTCATCACTTTTAGTAGGATCAAATTATGTACCACGACGCAAGACTGTACCCACAAGGTACTCTGTAGGTGAGACGATCTTGCCATCACTTCCAGTTGGGAGGAGATGGACATCCCGCAAAAGCCAGAGAAAATTTGGGAAGTGGTTTTTATAGCAAAATGCATTTGTTTCTTCTTGGGATGAATTCATAGCAATAAAATTTGCAAGATTGGAAAAATAGCTGGGAAATAGAAATTACGGAAATTTGGTCAAATAATAGTTTAAAAATACTATCAATGTCCTAAGTCTATAATGGAGCAATACTTTGGGACAATATTATGTAAGCATGCCATATGTTTTATAAACCGGTCTGATACACTAAAATTGAGCGATTTGTTTTACTATTTAGAAAGAGCTGGGAAATTGCAACAATACATCAAATGGTTAGGTTGAATGAGCTTGCAAAATTGTTACAATGTAATTGGTTACAGTGGTTGCATACCTGTCAACCTGCCATATAGCGGGACAAATTGAAAAAAAAAAGCGTGATTTTATGTAGAAAAAAAGAGTGACTATTCACCTACTCACATACTATGGAAAGGTAAGGGTCGGCAACACCAGACTAACAAATGTTCGCTGACCCTTTTCTTAGCTTTTAACCGCCACAGGTAAAGAGTCTATAGCATTGCACGTCAGAAGACTAACTAGTTTAGGTAAGTGGCAACTGAACAGTGGTAAGTATTTTTGACAGAACTGCTTTAGAGTCACATGCAAGTGTTGCAGCATGTCCGTTCACCAAACTGTCTCCTAGTGTGACCAGAAGAAAGGGTGTAGCTTTACTATAAATATGTATGTACTTTAAGCTGTAGAATGTCAGTTCACAGTAAACTATATGAAACTACATGAAACAATTATATCTGGGTTCTCTTGAAATAAGATGAACTTACCTCATTTTATCCAAGTCACTATGGTGAGGTACTCCAATGGAATTGTATATAAAAAATGAGCTGAGAAGGAGAGTCATTACCAGAATACAAGCATCATTTTTAGACTTTGCAAACACAGAATCTATGCCTTCAGTATCCATCAAAACGACGGTGAATCGATCACAAGCAAGCACGGTGGTTCCTAGCCACACTCCTGCAGTTTCAGGATCGAACTCATGCCCTAGAGCAAATGCATCAGGTGTACCCAGAAATCTCGAGAGTAAGTATGATTTTCCCGTGCGACAAGGTCCACCTACCGCCAGAACGGACAGAGGCTGTTCGATGTCGTCTTTTAACAATTGCAATCCATCGGCGACAAGTGCTAACCCAGTTCTGTCCTTGCCAGGAATCTTCTTCAGTTTATTGTCTGAGGAGTCATACGTCATATCGTTCGGTATCAGTAATGGGACGGAACTGAAGTCCGTTCCAGGGAGCTTGCGAACGGTAAAATCACGTTCAGCCATATCGCCTTCTGCACCCGTGTTACTATGTTAGGGCAGGCTCAAGGAGCGAAAATTTGTACGTGCGCAGTACACCAAACCGTGCCCCGCAGCGCTGCAACTCACTCCGCATTTAAACTCAACTCCCAACAATAATAATTGTAAACTATTCTAACTTTTTTGGAAAATTTAGAAGCAAGAATTCGTAATGGAAAAAAAGCCGCCTAAAGTCTCTCGGAGGCCACCTCCTAAAGTTGTGCCAAAACCAATTCGTGAGCGCTCCAAAACTCTTTTAGGGGGTTTTAAACCGCCTTTGGTATCCAAACACGTCAAAACCGAATCATGCCAGAAGCTCTGCCTTCTTCATGAACGATTCTGGGGTCATTCTTATTCTGTTTGAAGTAAGTTGAGCTTTTTCAAGCATAGCACAAGCTTCCTTGGCCTTATTCTGGTCATCTATCTTTTGACTTAACCTCTCAATTTCTGTTGAAATTTGACTATGAAATTCCAATGCATTTTCCTGCCTGACTCTTCTGCAAAGAATTTCAACTGAGAAAGTTACCTTTCAAGATCCGCTACCTAAGTTAGTGACATTATTACTACAGAATAGTTCTTACATATTTGTAAGTGCCTAAAGTACACATTTATTTACAATTTCATATAATTCCATCATTACTGTAAAAAAAAAAAAAAAAATTCAAATTTTTAACTTAAATTAGTAGCGGATATATAGTTTTAGTACGTTATACAAACATTTAGACTCTAACGAGTCTTCATCAGTGCTGTTGTTATAATATTAAAAAAATATTTATTATACATTTATTTATTGTTTAGTTTATTTCATAATTTATTGGATTGGTTATTATTTGTTTATTGGTTTATTTGTTATTTATTGTTGTTTGTTGTTTTTGCTAACTATTGGTGTCACTACTTCAGTCACCATTAAACTTTAAACTTTATTTTACAGGAAGCAAAAAGAACAAAAAAAAATGATGCGAAGGTAGGTCGTCTCTCTTCTAAACAACTGCAACTCAATCTAGAGTCAACAGTTGCAATGGGTCAATACACAAGTTATGATGTGGCAGCAATTCGTGGAGGATCAGCCTCTCAACGTGGGAAGGGTGTGGCCATTCCTCTCTGCTATCCCAATGATATGCAGTGGGATCAGAAAACTAACAAATGTAGTCGCCTTAAAGATGAGGAGAGAAATAGGCTTATACTCAACCCTCAGGCAATCGAGATTTTACGAGCTGTGTCAGGCCCGGTTTGTGTTATAGCCATTGTTGGGCCTTGCCGATCTGGCAAGTCCTACATTTTAAGCCGCTTGATCAGCAGTGCTGGTGAAACCTGCCACTTTCATCTGGGTCATGAAATGGACCCCAAAACAATGGGGATATGGATGTGGGACCAACCTTTCAAGATGAAGTTGAAAGATGACCAAGAAGAGGTAACCATCATTTTACTGGACACAGAAGGGATCGGTGCCGCCAATGCTACAACACAAGGGGACAGCCAAATTTTTACTCTTAGTGTACTTTTAAGCTCATTGATGATCTACAATTCAACGAGTGTTCCTAAAAGGGAGGATTTAAATCAAATGCAGTATCCTTTGCCTAATATTCTCAGTCATTAGTGTCCTGTCATTGAGGGTGTCTTCTCTCTCTGCTTATTCCTCTCACGTGTAATCTTTGTCCTATACTTTTCCCCTTTACCTCCTCTTAGATATCCCTATAGTAACATTTTAGTTCTTCACGTTTGCATTTACCTTGATGCAACATATGCAGCTTTATAGCAAACCTCTCAAAGAGCATTCAAGTTCAGGCGGGACAAACAGCAGCTGGAACTGAGGGAGTTAGACTTGCAGATTCTAACCCAAAGTTTTTGTGGCTCCTCAGAGACGTCATCTTGACACCTACTGATGCGAAAGGAAGACCTTGTCACATAAAAGACTACTTGTTACAAAAGGTAAATATGGTTATTATACTAATTTATCGGCAACACAAAAATTTAGAGTTGTGTCATATAAATCTGTCAACCAGGTTCTAGTGGATGATACTATTAGTGATGAAACTGATAGAAACATTCGTCAGTGCATATTGAGCTTCTTCAGTGGTTTTGATGCTGAGACTCTTCCCCCTCCCTCCACCGAACCTCATGTCATGCAAAATATTGAAAATCCTCTTTATCAGAAAGACATCAGTCCAGCTTTTCTACACAAAGTAGAATACGTGAGGAAGAGGATTTTTGACAACAGTGCTCCCAAGCAAGGCTTCAGTGAAGGAAGTGTCATTAGTGGATTTCGTAAGCTGTGCTCATATACTGTTCGTTGTAATGCCATTTTGTTGCTGTTTTTTTTTATCAGCTATAAAAAGGGTATAATACTAGATATATCATTTGATTAAAAAAAAAAGCATTCAGAGGTTGTTGCTTTGTTGTTATTGTTGTAGTTAACCCTCAGCGTGCATGTGTGAGAGGGTTATAGTAGTTGTCCTGTCTGTTTGCCTGTCTGTCTGTCATGCTCTGATTTTGGAGATTACTGACAATTTTTAACTTACTCAGGATGACAATTTAAAACTTTCTATTGTGCTACTTAGTAGCACTGACGGTTCACACCTTTAGTGCATCATTGTTTTAGCATCTTGATAAAATCATAAAGAATCTTAATCATTGAAGCTCTTTGTTTTGTAGAGTTAGCCCATTTGGTTGAACTCTATGTTGAAGCACTTAATTTACCTGGCGGGATTCCAGTCATTGGTTCTACCTGGCAACGTGTGCTGGAGGCAACTTATACTAAAGGAATGGAAGAGGCACTTCATATATATCGTGAAATAATGACCACCATCATCCAAAAGTTACCAATGGAGAATGACCAGCTTCTCAAGATGCACAGAAATGCAGTAACAAAGGCAATGGAGAAGTTTAATAAAGCTGTATCTCTGAATAGTGAGAGTGAGCTCTACCAATCATTTTTGGAGAAACTTATGGTAGGCATAAAAATGCACTTAATATCTTAGCTAATAATGTATAGCAGAAATGCTGTTGTTAAGAAACAAATAATTTTATCGCTTATTTATAATAGGCTAAGATTGTAGTTTATGATGACAATGGAGAATGCAGAAGTGGTGAACTGGCTCTCTATTTAGAAAAGAATTACAGCCAGTCCAAATTGATTTGTCAAACTCTTTTGAGGAGCCTCAGAGAGAAGCATCTAGATCCAGTCATCAAAAACCTCACACCTCAAACAGACTTCAAGACCATTGAGGATGCATTTTTTAAAGTTGTGAGTGAGTACAATGGAGATGACCATAACAAGAAAGTGTGGGCCCTGCATCAGATGAAGTGCTGGAGAAATTCATTGAGGTAAGAATATGTTATATTCATTGGATAGTGACTCAACAGAATAAGCTACAATTTTCAAGCTTTGCATAGCTAGATATTGTTATCCAATATTTCCATACACCTTCTTTCTAGCAAACCTGGTATGATAACAGAAAAACAGATAGACAAACAGAGACTTAGACAGACAGACAGACAGACAGACAGACAGGCAGACAGGAAGACAGTCAGACAGACAGACAGACAGACAGACAGACAGACAAGCAGACAGACAGACAGACAAGCAAGCAGACAAACAGACAGATAAACAGACAGGCAGGCATACAGACAGCAGTCAGATGGACAGACAGACAGGCAGGCATACAGACAGCAGTCAGATAGACAGACAGGCAGGCAGGTGACAGGCAAGCAGACAGGCAGGTAAACAGACAGAGACACTGACAGACAAACAGACACAGACAAACAGAGACACTGACAGACAGACAGACAGATTAGCACATCTATAAGAAAATTGTCTTGTGTCCAAACACACTCTTACAATATGAGGTTGATTTTGCATTGTTTTTGGTGTGTAAAATTTGTTATCAGCATACTCCTTATATATTCTTGTAGTATGAATTTCCTTGCCATAATGTTTTAACAAAAATGTTTGGGTATAACTAATAGGAGCAAGAGAAACAACGAGATCAATTGGATTCCCAATTGTCTGTTATCAAGAACTACGATGCAGAGGCAAAGCAAAGAATGAAAGAAATGAAAGATCAACAATGCATCTTTGAACAGAAAAAGGTATGTGAACCATGGAGGTACACATATTATGGATAGAAGTTTATTACACCTGATAATTTCAAATTCACGAGAACTTAATTAATGTGTGCTAAATATTGAAATTATAATCATATGAAAGCTGAAGGTAACCAATACATTTATCATTCACCTTAGATTGAACTGAATCAAAGAATGGAACAATCAAAGAGAGACCAGGAAGCTAAGGTAGTCCAGTATAGATAATAATGAACCTTAATAGTATGTAACTATTTTAATTGCAGCTGAAGGCAATGCAAGATAAATTTAACAATGATGCTGACAATTTGAAAAAGGAAAATGCAAAGAAAATCGAAGAGCAGCAAAAGAGGCTTCAAAATATGGCTGACGCGAATCTCAAGAAAGTGAAGCACGAAAATGCACAGCAATTGAATCAGTTGAGAGCTGCCTTACAACAGAAAGAAAACGAATTAAGACAGAAGAATGATGCACTTCAAGCAGACATAAGAAGGAAGCAGCAAGAAGCTGAGCGGCTGAGCCAGCAGCAGCAGCAGCAAGCAGCTTCAAGACGCCGCAAGAAAGGAGGTAGGTCAAGTAGAACTGATTGTTACTATAGTATACTCATTTAAGAATAACATTTAGGTTGCTTTATAGCTGGCACTACAGTGATGCTTACCAATGGGACTTCATTGAATATTGAGAAGCAGACTGGAGGTTTGAAGGTCCTGGCATTGGGAGGAGAAACCACTACTATAACTGAGGAGTTTGTGGACCATATTTTGAGTGCCGGACTTAAAATATTCGGATTCAATAATGACACACCCTTTGCTGCTCTCCACCATCCATTTTGGACCACTGAAGGCTGGAAGTGTCTGGATCCTGAAACTGCTAAGGAAGAGAATCCTGATGTGGACTTCAAGTTGCTTCAAGTTGGAGATACCATTTTCCGTATTGCTGACACAAAACCACTGGTTTATGAGCCCATCAAAATAAGGCAATTTACGTATCACATACTGCAAGAGCCTACCAAAATATATGGTCTGCACCTGAATGGATGAGCCTCATACCATGCCAATGGGTACGCTGTAATGGCCAACTATCCAGTCTTGACCAAAAAAAGAATTCGCAGTAGTGTGGATGATCTAGCTCAGGAAGAAAAGGAGAAGCTGAGATCTGCTATTACTTCTGTAAAAGTTGAATTAACAAAAGTACTTGGAAGTTGGGCTGAAGAAGCTTTTGATGACATTGGTCTTACTGAAAAATCTCACAAAGTCTAGCAATTTCTGTAGTTATCTCTAAAATTTGAAATTTTTTAGTATAATGTTTTTACCAAGTAAATGTGTTGATAATGCAAGTGGAATTTAATTTGCCAAAAGTAGTGTTGCTTTGATTAACTAAAACTAAAATTAATCTTAGACTAAAAACATTCTAGTTATCTAGCTAAAACTAAATCTCACAAGTATATCAATCACTGAAACTGAAACTAAAAGTCAATCGGTTCATGATAACTAAACCTAAAATAGTCTGAAAAAATTACCAAAACAAAATATAATTATAATAATTATAGGAGGTCTCAACCCACAGTAAAAAAGCATAGGACTCCATAAGGACTATACCAACTGCTCAATACTTCCTGGATGATGCAATCAATTGAGGAATGTGCTCATTTGCTTTCAGTATCTGACAAGGAATCAGGTGCATGGTTGAGCGATCTGCCAGTGTCTTCCCTTGGGCTTCACATGGATGACAACACTGTGTGAATTGGTGTGGGCCTCTGACTAGTGTTAGTGTTCTCCACACCAATGCAGGCATTGCTTGGCCGAGGTTGATGAACTTGGCAGACATGCACTCAGCTGTAGACGGAGTGAGGGGAGGCACCAACATCATGCTGCTCTGAATGACATTATGAAGAGAGCCTTGACATCCACTCACATTCCTTCCAGGCTGGAACCCTGACTCCATGGAAGTCATGTCGTTTGCTTGTGTGGAATGCAACCTGTCCAGACACTTTTGCTTCTTCATACTAAGCCATGCAACCCAAGGACCTGAGAAAGTTGCTGCAGCAGCTGAAGAGAAGGAGTAGAAGTATAGCAGCCTTCCACCAAGTGCATTGGTTCAGTTCAATCTAAGGTGAATGATAAATGTATTGGTTACCTTCAGCTTTCATACGATTATAATTTCAATATTTAGCACACATTAATTAAGTTCTCGTGAATTTGAAATTATCAGGTGTAATGAACTTCTATCCATAATATGTGTACCTCCATGGTTCATACCTTTTTCTGTTCACAGAAGCGTTGTTGATCTTTCATTTCTTTCATTCTTTGCTTTGCCTCTGCATCATAGTTCTTGATAACGGACAATTGGGAATCCAATTAATCTCGTTGTTTCTCTTGCTCCTATTAGTTATACCCAAACATTTTTGCTAAAACATTATGGCAAGGAAATTCATACTACAAGAATATATAAAAAGTATGCTGATGATAAATTTTACACACCAAAAACAATGCAAAATCAACCCCATATTGTAAGAGTGTGTTTGGACACAAGACAATTTTCTTATAGATGTGCTAATCTGTCTGTCTGTCTGTCAGTGTCTCTGTTTGTCTGTGTCTGTTTGTCTGCCAGTGTCTCTGTCTGTTTACCTGCCTATCTGCTTGCCTGTCACCTGCCTGCCTGTCTGTCTATCTGACTGCTGTCTGTATGCCTGCCTGTCTGTTTATCTGTCTGTTTGTCTGCTTGCTTGTCTGTCTGTCTGTCTGCTTGTCTGTCTGTCTGTCTGTTTGTCTGTCTGACTGTTTTCCTGTCTGCCTGTCTGCCTGTCTGTCTGTCTGTCTATGTCTCTGTCTATCTGTTTTCTGTTATCATACCAGGTTTGCTAGAAAGAAGGTGTATGGAAATATTGGATAACAATATCTAGCTTTGCAAAGCTTGAAAATTGTAGCTTATTGTCCCGCCTGAACTTCAATGCTCTTGAGAGGTTTGCTATAAAGCTGCATATGTTGCATAAAGGTAAGTGAAAACCTAAATGTTACTATAGGGATATAAGAGGAGGTAAAGGGGAAAGTATAGGACAAAGATTACACGTGAGAGGAATAAGCAGAGAGAGAAGACACCCTCAATGACAGGACACTAATGACTGAGAATATTAGGCAAAGGATACTGCATTTGATTTAAATCCTCCCTATTAGGAACACTCATTGAATTGCAGATCATCAATGAGCTTAAAAGTACACTAAGAGTAAAAATTTGGCTGTCCCCTTGTGTTGTAGCATTGGCGGCACCGATCCCTTCTGTGTCCAGTAAAATGATGGTTACCTCTTCTTGGTCATCTTTCAACTTCATCTTGAAAGGTTTGTCCCACATCCATATCCCCATTGTTTTGGGGTCCATTTCATGACCCAGATGAAAGTGGCAGGTTTCACCAGCACTGCTGATCAAGCGGCTTAAAATGTAGGACTTGCCAGATCGGCAAGGCCCAACAATGGCTATAACACAAACCGGGCCTGACACAGCTCGTAAAATCTCGATTGCCTGCGGGTTGAGTATAAGCCTATTTCTCTCCTCATCTTTAAGGCGACTACATTTGTTAGTTTTCTGATCCCACTGCATATCGTTGGGATAGCAGAGAGGAATAGCCACACCCTTCCCACGTTGACTGGCTGATCCTCCACGACTTGCTGACACATCGTAACTTGTGTATTGACCCATTATGACGGTTGACTCGAGATTGAGCTGCTGCAGTCGATTGGTAGAGAGACGACCTACCTTCACATCATTTTTACTTCGTTCTTTTTGTTTCCTGTAAAATGAAGTTTGCAGATAATAATGTCAGTGAATTGTAGAGACAACAATTTACAAACAAAAACAAATAACGAGCGAATGAAAAGAATAAACAAATGACAAATTAACAAGTAATAAATCAATCTTGTAGTCACTCAAAAAGTATTTATGCTATCTAATTCTTATGTTAGCTTTTATTACCACTAACTTTGGTAATGGATCTTGAAGGGTAACTTTCTCAGTTGAAATTCTTTGCAGAAGAGTCACCAGAAGCTCTGCCTTCTTCATGAACGATTCTGGAGTCACTCTTACCCTGCTTGAAGAAAGTTGGGCTTTTTCAAGCATAGCGTGAGCTTCAGTGGCCTTATTCTGGTCATCCATCTTCTGAATTAATCTCTCAATTTCAGTTGAAATTTGACCATGAAATTCCAGGGCATTTTCCTTCCACGACCCAGTTTTGACTGATTTGGAGATCAGGGGCAGTTTAAAACCTGATGAAAGAGTTTTGGAGCGCTCACGAGTTGGCTTTGGCATGACTTTAGGTGGCCCCGTGGGGTCTTTAGCCGGCTTTTTTTCCATTTCAAATTCTTGCAGTTGGGTTGTAAATCGAGAGTATGTGCCCCGAGGGTGCAGTAAACCGCGCCCTCATGCTGCATTTATATGACTCGCTACTCTCGTACTTCAATCCATTAGCTAATCTTGTGTTTACTTGGAAAATTCAACTGAACTAGTGGTGTGCTTGAGCACAAATGGCGAGCGAGCCTAAAGACTATACTATTTTTATTGACTTCTAACACTGAAGCTACTGAAAATAAGGTCCAGTTTTTTAATTTAGCATACAGGGTAAAGGGATTTCAGTGCCATAGTAACAACTCTCTGCAACTGCTTGAATTGAAGGAAAAAACAACAACAACAAAACAATACGTGTTATTTAAAGTTTTCTTTGTGATATTCTTTAGCTAAGTAGTGGTTGTAACACACAATGCTTTGACACAGCTGGACATGCACCTACACAGACTTACCTTGGCAGTAGTCTAGTGGACAATGTATTTTCAGGTAAATACTGTGCGCACGGCTTATAACCATGACAAAGAGAGCATTGACTTACCACCACCACTAACTCGAATAGAAATGGAAGTCCCTTAAGTTTTCAAGTATTAACTACCCGCAAAAGAATTCAAAACGGTAAACAATTCAATTTCTAGGGTGATACGGGTACTGATCGATAAACCAGAGGATTCTGTTTAGTGCAATTTGGGACGGGGTCGAACAAATAACTAACACAAAAACGCGAGGGTCAAAGTACAAAATGACATACGTACGTCCAAACATATATACAAACTAGTGGTGTGCTTGAGCACAAATGGCGAGCGAGCCTGATAGTTAGGTAACATAAAATGTCACTATGTTTTAGTTTACTTCATGCAAACTCTATAATAGCAGTTATATGTCATTTTATTTCAGCAAACAAATGCACAATCACTCTCTTACCTGATTAATGGTAACTTTTGTAGTATCAAACATCAACCATTCTGATAATCTCAATTACCAGTAACTAAAAAATTAACCAGTGTTATTATTAGCCAACAAATATGGAATTACTACTACTTGCCTCAATTTCCTATTGATAACTTCTGTACAAGCTCTCAGCTACAAAAACAAAAGACAATCAATTTTAGCACACAAATACAAAATTACTTTCTTACCTCATTTTCTTGAGCAGTGGTAACTTTTGTAGTACCAATTTGAGCCATTCTGACTGTTTGAATTTGCCAGTCACTGTTGACATTAACAAGCTCTTAGCTACAAAAAAAAGGCCAGAGTTATTTTGTATATTTAGCTAACAAATATGGAATTACGTACTTACCTCAGCTTCCCTAGAGTAGTAGTAGCTTCTTTAGCATTAATACTACGGCATTCCGACTACCAATGGCTCTTGACAACCAACAATCTGCACTCCGTATCCCCCCCCCCCCCCCCCCCCCCCCCCCCCGAAAACGGCGAAGTTTTGAAATTAAGTCTGGATAAGGGTCTTCAATGCCATAGTAACCGGTCGAATCAACTTTTTGTTTTTTGAAAAGCAAGCGTTTTCGCAGGAATTTTCTCACACTTCGGAGCTTAAGTATAAAGTAAGGCTTACTTAATGCTGCAGTTTCAGAATAAACTGGGGTCAAGCCTAAAAAGCCGTGTTTTTTTGAGAAAAAAGTGTACCGCGCGAGCGTTTAAAGTGCACACGTACCATCCATACATACATACATATATATAACATATACCCGATTTTGCATTATCCACCCCTAATACTGTCTCGCTCGCTCCGCTCGCTCGCCAATAAACTAGTGGTGCGCTCAAATAGCGCAAATGCATGGCGAGCGAGCAGACTCTTTTTACAGAAAAATAGGACAGAAATTACATCTAACTGTAGCGCACAGCGTAACCCTTTCCATTCTCAGTTAGCATCAGAGAATCTAAAGTCTCTGATCCCAGACTACGGAAGTGGACCCCTTCTCTGGTTTAGCAGCTAGTCTACCAACCTTCATGCTAGGTGTGGTCACAAATAATATTTTTACAGGAAAAAAGGAATGGGGTCAGTGTGAAGGAAATCGCTAAATAATAGCAATGATTAGGCATGAAGAGTTAACAATAACAGAATTACCTGAATAAACTTCGAAAGCCGTGGCAAAGAAGCGCAGCTTGACAAAGACTTCACAATTGTTTCAAGAAGAGAGTAGCTATAAACTTTACCTAACTTAAGTAATTAGAAGCGCGGGCGAAATTTTTTGACGTACGCATACATACCTATATCTGAAATCTCAATTGAACATGACTGAGAGTCAGCTGAACTAAGTATTGTTACTATGTTTCAGCTTAGTTCATGCAAACACTACTAGTGGTGCGCTCGAATAGCGCAAATGCATGGCGAGCGAGTAAATATATGAATATAGGTAAAGATGATTTCCTAAATAATAGCAATGATTAGGCATTAAGAGTTAACAACCTGAATAAACTTCGAAAGCAGTGGCAAAGAAGCGCAGCTTGACAAAGACTTCACAATTGTTTCAAGAAGAGAGTAGCTATAAACTTTTTGGTTGAAACAAGGATTCTCTGCACCAGTTAATTGAAAAATACTGGAACTGTGAACGCTTTACCTAACTTACGTAATATATCTGAAATCTCAATTGAACACGACTGAGAGTCAGCTTCGCTCGCTTCGCTCGCTCGCTGAATAAACATCCCCGATTTTTTCAATTTTACCCCTGTAAGTGTCTCGCTCGCTACGCTCGCTCGCCAATAAACACGGATCTGAAAAGACTATGGCTGGACGTGCCTTTACCGCTCGCAAGCTCCCTGGAGCACGCTTCAGTTCCGTCCCATTACTGATACCAAACGATATGGCATATGATTCCTCAGACAATAAACTGAAGAAGATTCCAGGGAAGGACAGAACTGGGTTAGCACTTGTCGCCGATGGATTGCAATTGTTGAAAGACATCGAACAGCCTCTGTCCGTTTTGGCGGTTGGTGGACCTTGTCGCACGGGAAAATCATACTTACTCTCGAGATTTCTGGGTACACCTGATGCTTTTGCTCTAGGGCATAAGTTTGATCCTGAAACTGCAGGAGTGTGGCTAGGAACCACCGTGCTTGCTTGTGATCGATTCACCGTCGTTTTGATGGATACTGAAGGCATAGATTCTGTGTTTGCAAAGTCTAAAGATGATGCTTGTATTCTGGTAATGACACTCCTTCTCAGCTCATTTTTTATATACAATTCCATTGGAGTACCTCACCATAGTAACTTGGATAATATGAAGTAAGTTCATCTTATTATAGTAAATTTTAAGAGAATACATTAATTATAAAACCCCAGAATTGATGGACAGATAAATAATAGGTGACATAGTGAAATTGTTAAGTGTAGCTAGCTCTGCAAAAGTCAAAGAGGTATATATAATACAAGAGAAATACTATCCATTTAACCATTCTTTAAAAATAATTAATCACCCGGATTATTATTTATGTCATCAAGTCATCATACAGCTTCACATAGAATACTGAATTGAGCAAATTGTTTCTTAATAGTCAGCATTTTCTAAACTGCTTTTTAAGAAAACCATTGTACCCAATTGCATACCAAAACGAATTTTGCACACTCATCAGAAAGCTCATGTGAGCTAGCCATGCAGTGTTTTTCTTCCGTTTCCCCGACTTGAATGATAAAAAAAATTACTCAATTTTAGTATATCAGACCAATGTATACAAGGGAAGGCGTGGCCACATAAGATTAACCCATGGTATTACTCTATTTAAAACAACAAGCCATTATTTGTCCTTGATCTCATTAACTTTTTCTATAATTATTCTACATAATTTTCTCCTTCCTAGCTATTTTGCTAATCTTGCAAATTGTATTGCTGTGAACTCCTCCCAAGAAGAAACAAATGCATTTTATTATAAAAATCACTTCCCAAATTTTCTCTGGCTTTTGCGGGATGTCCATCTCCTCCCAACTGGAAGTGATGGCAAGATCGTCTCACCTACAGAGTACCTTGTGGGCACAGTCTTGCGTCGTGGTACATCATTTGATCCTACTAAAAGTGATGAAGTAGGCAGAGCAATTCTTACATTCTTTCCCAGCATAGAGTGCAAAACCTTGCAGCCTCCTTCAGATAACCCGGAGATACTCCGAAACATTGCCCATGAACAAGACAAGCTCAGCCCTGTGTTCCACAGAGAAGTTGACCAACTCAATGGGCATGTTGTTGAGCAACTTCAGCCTAAACGAGGATTTGCTGGAAATTCAGTGGATGGCCCTTTATTGGCTTCCTGACAGAAGATTATCTGAAGTCTGTTAATACAACTGGAGCCATCCCATGCATCACTGATACTTGGAATGTTGCAGTAAAGTGCCTCTGTGAAATGGTCATGAAGAAACTACTAGAAGAGTATCGTCATGAGCTGAAATTGTGTATCGATCAACAAGGTTTACCCATGGAAGAAGACTCTCCTGATGACGTTCAAATTACTAATCCACACACTCAGTTTGGGATTCACAGAGCCATACTCCTGAGAAAGATTCAGTCTCTCCTAAAACAAGTGGGCCACTTTGTTGGTACGTCCACTGATTTGTACAGCCGTGATAGTTTAGTTGATGAACTGGAGCATTCGACTGCCCGTTTTGAAGAAGTGGAAGTCAAGAAGACAGCAGAAAGGTCAGCTAGAGTGAAGAAGGTAACAGGTGGAGAGCTTCTTGAATTTGCGCGCCAAAATTATTCAAAATCTCGATCTGCCTGTGTTGCACTTTTTGAGAAGTTGTACCAACCAGTACAATACAAGTTGAATGCCATCGATCAATACTCTTTTCAAGAATTGATTGGCGATTTAAAGGAGCGTCAACTTGAATATTTCAAAATGGCAATTGGTCCAGCAAAATGGGAGGTTTATGATGAAAAGCGAGACTTTATTAAAAGCCAGGAAGACAATTTTCGTGTTCTAAAAAGGTTTCAGCAGCAAACCTATGATGCCATTCAGAAAACAGCAGAAGAAAGTGCCAGAGCAGTTCAACTTGCAGATGACATCAGCAAAATGCAGGTTCAGATGAGAAATGATGCTGAACTCAACCAAAAACGGATGGAGACAATGCAAAAGGAACATCAAGAAGAAATGGAGAGGCTTTGTAACGAAAAAGTTGAGAGGCTTGCCCAAGAACAAAAGAAGTATGAAGATTTTAGAGCTGCTCACATGCAAGATATGGCAAAAATGGCACAAGAAAATCATGAGGAAATGAATCTACAGCACAAAAGAATGGAGGAGCTATTGAGTGGCATGATTTCTAAAAATAAAGAGGAAGTTTCGAAACTAAATTCTTCAGCCACCAAATTGACAGCCGAGATTAGTAAAATGAGTAAGTGTAAAAGCAATACAGTTTTGTTTGTATATATAATATGTATATAATATATATACACAAGTGTGTATATATTATGTATATGTTACATATACAACACATGTAAATATTATATATATTACATGATTAACCCTCAGCGTGCATGTGTGAGGTTACAGTACTCAGTTTGTATGTCAGTCAGTCGTTCTGTCACATAACAAAGAGTGGATCTTGAAGGCAAGACAAGATCAAAATGTTTGCACTGGACATTTTAGTCCCTTTAATGTGCCAGAATTTTCATTTTAACTTATTTTTTTCAGAAAAAGTTAGCTTTGTGTTGGCCGTACAATCGTAAGTGATTGTTGGTGACACCCCTTATTGTCACGTCGTACTAATGTGAGTAAATAATTTCTTGCTGCCCGCAGTAGTTTTGCTTCATGTCTAGGTGGTCTACCAGTTCCCTGTTGAAACTACCTGGTAGGTGAGTGTCTCTTTCATGTTTTCTCATGAAGACAGCAATTTCGTCTACCGTTTCATTGCTTGAGCCACATATCGACTTACATGAGCTACATTGACATATTGATACTACACCTTTCTTTGGGTCTTTGTAATAACTAGCTAGCTACTTTATAGTAATGCTGAGAGTTCACACCTTTGGTGCTTCATTTTATTTAGTATAAATCTTGGTTTTGAAATCCTGCTAAATTAACTCTTCAGCTATACTTTATCAGGATTCATCGTCATGCAATGTGATTGTATATCCCTGTAAGGAAATGTGTACGATTTGCAAAGCAGCATGCAATGTGATTGTATATCCCTGTAAGGAAATGTGTACGATTTGCAAAGCAGCATGAAACAGCTGTTGTAGTCTTTGGAAACATATTTGGACTTCCCCTGGGAAATTCACTACGTTGCACTCACATGACTTAATTAGTGATTAGGCACAGCAAGCTCAGCAACATCTCACTATGAATACATTGGGGGAAATTTGTGTGCTTTATGACAAATTAGGAGCATGTGTTATTGCTGACAGGCATGTTCTAACCCACACCAGCTAGTCAGCAACTGATGTGACACCTTGTTTTCTAACAACTATTTGGGGACTTTTTTTAGAAAGAAGTGAATATTATTAGCTTAATGTGCAAACCTAGAAGAAGTGAGGTTATATAAACATTGTTTCTAACATCTTGCTGGAATGCTGTACATAGCATGAACACTCAGACAACACCCTCTCATTGTATCACTCGTGCAGCACAGTTTTGAGGCCACCTTAATTTGTCTACACCGCCCGGGTAATGCCCACTCTTAATGCCATCCAACATTCAAATCCCAATAGGTACTCCTACTGGACCTACCTGGAGTGACCAACTATTTCAAGTGGGACTACAAGTCTTACAAGCAGGAGCAATGACAGCAGTTGGTAAGATTAATAATATTAATAGCAGGATGAGATTATTCTGAATTGTTTTGTCATATTCCCCATTGCAGCATCTAAATGCAGTCTCATGTGATGCTAAGGGATTTTAAAAACTATTTGTAGACTTTTTTTTACTTGTCTAAATGTTTTTATTTCTATAAAATGTTGATAATTTTTTGCAGTTGTTTTGGTATATTCTAAAATTGTATGCATTTTATACAAAAATTATATCATAAAAAGTAAGCAAACTATATAGTTATAACTGACAGTTTTATCTTCACAAAAATAAATCGTAAATTTAGTCTTCAATAGAAGTCTGAGCTAGACCCATGTCGGTGAGAGCATCATCAGCCCAGCTGCCAAGAACTTTGGTGAGTTCATCCTTTACTGATGAAATGGTGGTGCTCAAATGCTCCCTTTCCTCCACACTGAGCCTCTTCATTGCATCCTTGACTCTTTTTTTGGTTAGAACAGGGTAATTTGCCATGACAGCATAGCCGTTGGCATGGTAAGAATGAGATCCATGAAGGTGAAGCCCATATATCTTCACTGGCTCCTGGAGCGTTGTGAAAGTGAAATCTGTAATTTTAGTGGGCTCATACAGAAGAGGATTGGTTTTAGCAATACGAAAGACAATGTCTCCAACTTGAAGCAGCTTGAAGTCCACATCAGGATTCTCTTCTTTTGCAGTTTCAGGATCCAGGCACTTCCAGCCTTCAGTGGTCCAAAATGGATGATGAAGAGCAGCAAAAGGTTTATCGTTGTTGATACCAAAAATTTTTGACCTTCGAGCAAGGTAAGCTCTACAAATTCCCCAGTAATTGTGGCAGTTTCTCCACCTAGGGCCAGTATTTTGATACCCTCACTTTGCTTCTCTATTGAAATTTCTTGACCCCCACTGAGCATCACCTTGGTTCCAGCCAAAAAGCAACCCCCTGTTGATTTAGCTGTAGTAAACAAATAAGCTTAAAGAGGTGAATTAAAAAACATTCATTGATAGAACTTACGCATGTTTTCAATAGCAGTGTTCAATGCTGTAATAGTCTTGGTTACTGAAACAAGGTTTTCTTGGTTCTGCTGACTCATCGCTTCCATAGACTTGAACATGACATCGTACTGCTGTTTCATTTCTTCTTTATTTTCTTTCACAATTTCAGCCATACTATCAAGCTGTGCTTTCATGAGGTCATCGTGTTTCTTGCGGTCATTTTCAAGACGCTCTTCTTGCTCCTCTTTCATTCGAATCATTTCCTCCTCGTGCTGTTTTTGCATAGCTATCATCCTCTCTTTATTCAACTCAGCATCTTTAGTCGTTTGGACTTGTAGCTGCCCTAGGGTGTCATGAAGATGATCATTTCTAGCCTTTTCTTCTGCAATTTTCTGAAGTGCTTCAAACTTTTCTTTTTTAAACCCTTCCAGGCGTATATAGCTTGCTTCTTGAGATTTGATGAAGGACTCCTTGTCCTGATACACTTCCCATTTAGCTGGTCCAATAGCTTTTTTGTAATATTGTTGCTGCAATGCTGTGAGGTCACTTGAGAACTCCTTGAAGGTATATTTATCCATTTCCTTCATCTTGTCTTCAAGTACACCATACAGCTCAGCAAAAACTGCTTCACATTGAGATCGAGACTCTGACAAATTGAGTTGGGTATACTTGTACAGAATTTCGCCACTGACAACTTTCTTTCTACTTTTTTCAAACCCTTTCATTTGCACAGAGCTCTCCATGTCAGAAAATGTGGCTGCGGCATTGTCCAATTCAGCAATGAGGCTTTCCCTGGTTATAGTAGTAGGGGCACCATCTGCAGTTGCAACAGGACCACCAACAAAATGACCGACTTGCTTTAAGAGGCATTGTGTTTTTTGTAGAAGAATTGAGCGGTGTATGGCCATTAATGTATGAGGCTTACTAGAACCACCATCGTCCAATAAATCTTCTTCCATTGGAAGACCGACCTCTTTTATTTTTTCATCCAAATCTCTTGTGTATTCATCAAGCATGTTCTCCAGTTCTTTCTTACACCTCAGCTCTACAGCAGTCTGCCAAGTGTCAGATATACAAGGGATTGCATCGGGGCTATTGACTGCTTTGAGAAATTTGCTCGCTATTTCTGCCAATAAAGGGCCATCAAGAAGCTTGCCTTCCACAAAGCCACATTTAGCTCGAACTCGTTTCAGTAGATACGCCACAAGGTTTTGTATTTGACTATTGAATCGAGGGTTAAGTTTATCTTCATTGGCAGCAATGTCCCTCATTACTTCAGGATCTGCTGATGGTGTTTCAATTGTCATACATTCAATAGAAGGGAATACAGTCAGAATTGCACGACTAATTTTATCACTTTCCGTTTCGTTGAAGGACTTCCCACGTTTAAATATCTTTGTCTTCAAATACTCAGTAGGCGTCATGGGTTTTCCATCTGGTCCAGGTGGAACAGAAAGAATGGCATCACGAAGAAGCCACAAGAAATCAGGAAAATAGTTCTTCAAATCAAAAGTCTCTGGTGACTCTACATCCCTCACAGCAATGGATGTTGCAAGCTTAGAGAAATGGCTAGGTAAAGAGATAGAATGAGTATAAAAAAGGTATTATCTATCGTATCGTGTGTGTGTGTGTGTGTATAGTGCGTACATGTACCTCATTCTCTCCAAGTCATTCTTCTTAGGGACACCGACAGAATTATAAATGAAGAAGGAGCTGAGAAGTACAGTCATGACTAGAATACTGGCATCATCTCTAACCTTGGCACTAACTGCGTCAATTCCTTCTGTATCCATGAAAAGAACAGTGAATTTATCACACTCCAACACCGTCGTGCCAATCCAGATTCCAAACGTTTTGGCATCCATTGTGTGCCCGAGGGCGAAGTCGTCTGCTGAACCCAGCAGCCTGGAAAGAACGTACGATTTCCCCGTGCGACACGGCCCACCAATAGCCAGTACAGCCAGTGGCTTCTCTATGGTTCGCAACAAGGTTAGGGTTTCTGGAGCTAAATTAAGTCCAGTACGACTTTTTCCAGGTATTTGCTGGAGTTCATTGGTGGAGCTATTGTAAGTAGTGTCATCAGGGATGATCAGTGGCATAGACCCGTGGGGAGTATCACTTAGGCGGCGCTTCGAAAATCCTGTAACTGCAGACATTTTACTCTCTCTTTGGCTCTCCTTCTGAAGTACAATTAGCAAGTGTATGTACGGATTGATCGTACTACTTTTACATAGCTTGCCTACTGGTGGGAGGAGCCCAATTTCGGCGCAGCTAGATATTGCGTTGCCCGCTCCAGAGTGTCGCGTAGCCAAACCGCTTCGGTAAAGGATGTAGCTAAACCTGACTATACACCGCACGAGCGCCAACGTAATTTAAACTTGATTTTTCTTATAGCTTGATTGTTGAAGTTAAAATTAATCATTTAACAATAGTGTAGTTTTAGGCTCGCTTGTCATTAGTGCTAAAGCACATCACTAGTTAAAACTTAACCCGATGTTTCGACTTCTTACAGAAGTCCTCTTCTGGGGTCAACTGAGGTCGAACTCTCCATGGTGATATAATAACGAAATGTAAACAGCAAGATTTCTGGAGGGTAGTATTGGCTGTTAGAACGAGAGAAAAAATTGCTATTATTACTATTTATAATATTTTGTTATTTTTGTTCCTCCACTGCTGATAAGACTACTGGTAGCAAGGAGAAGCCATAACAATTCTAGTTCTCACTAATCCGCGGTCCGTCAAAAGTCCGCGTTTTGTGATCCAGTCCGGAAATTGTATGTAGACATTTATGACATGACACAGCGAAGAAATGTGAACTAATTCAGCACTGAAAGGGTTGAGCAAAATAGCACTCACGCTGACGATCTTTACCATGATTTGACTGATTATGGTGGCAAGGCCTGACCAGTCTAAAATATCTTGTTCTTCCCCTTTGCTGTGACCACTACCTCATATCCAGGGGAGGCCAAGGGAGCCAACCCCCCCCCCCCTCCTAACCAAGTTTATTTAAAAATTATGATGAACAAGGGTACCAATATAGGTATATATTAATACAGGCTAATTTATGCTCTTTATTGATAGTCAAAATAATTTACATATTGTATTAAATCCTACATATAATAATTGGGCCCCTTCCCATCATTGGCGCTGGATCCTCCTCCCTCCCATCATATCTGTATAAATGATTCCAAACAATTGACTTGTCCTGACAAGTCATTCACAAATAGCTCTAGCATATTTATAATACAGCTACACATGTAGTAACTAAGCCGAACACCACAGCAAGCCACACCCTGTACCAACTGTGTAGAAAAGGCCTGGTCATCTTGTTGGCAGAATGTCATTAACATACTTGTTTAGTTCCTGTCAGTGTACTGTGGCCAACTATAATTGGCTAAATTAGCCATTGTGGAGTTCAGGGGAAGACAATTGCTTTGGCTAAACAATACGTACAATAAAAACAAAAAAAACAACAACAAAACTTTCATTATAGAGTGCTTCAAGATTCTAGCTGTATTGTAGGGCCAACTTCTAAATTAAAAGTTTTGTAATCACAAACCACTATCTACTTGCAGGTGATGTTGTTTAGTTGAAACAATGTTCAATCAATTGTCTACAAAGTTGGAAGTTGAAGTGAGTAATAAATAAAATAAATTCATAAAATAAAACGAGTTCAAAACTCTTATAAATGTCAAAGATTAGACTGAGAATGGAGCATAAAGGAAAAGCTGAAGTAACAATACAAAATACTCCCTTTAGGTCATGTACAGGAGGAACATTCAAACACACAAACACAAGCAGAATTTTGTCACGAGGCAGCTGAGTTTTTGTGGAGCATATCTTCCAGTTGATCTGCTGCACGCTGGAGAAATGCAGCACTTTCTCTATAACCTGTGAACATAAACCAATAACCTTGTGATCAGGGTGAGACTGTATGTATACATGAATGACTGTGTGTGTGTGTGTGTGTGTTATCCACATTTATCCACCAATTGGGTATTTAGGTGTCTCTTTTCAGGGTGTTTCTAATTAATTTCCAGGAGCCAAACACCAATTTTTATAACAGTATCTAGAATTAGAAATCTAGAAGGTGTAAGGGAGGAGCCTAGGGTTTGCCCATTATCTCCACCCATCATAACCCTCATGTGACTACAAACACACAAGGTAATGATTATTTCTTCTGGGGCACTTTATGAAAGTTTCTATGATCCCTTCCCATAGAACAAGTGACAATAACCTTGGACATTCTCACATTAGTGGCATGGTGGTAAAAGGTGCTTGTACATTTAGAATGCAAAAGGGTGCTTGGAACCAAAACGAAAACTTAAAGTCAAGCCCACCCAACTCAACAACCGTGCTCATAAAACTGTAACAATGGAGAGATTCCTTCCAGTGCTTCATCAGACTAGCAAGCAGTCAATAGAGAAGATGATTGTACTCACCTGTGATGAGCTGTCTCACAGCCATAACCTCGTGGTTGTTGAGGTTTTGAGAGTTTCCCAGAGTTCTAGTGGCAGCAGCAGCAGACATGAGTGAGTCCTGCTGTCAGAGATGGCGCAGTATTTGTACTGTGGTTATTGCTTGAAGTCTTGGTGTTGCTATGCAAATGTCTCAGAGGGGAAGATACGCGGGCTCTTTTGGGAGATGGAAGGGAGAGGGTGTGGTCATCGGCCGAAGTGGGTGTGTCGGCAGCTATGGTGACTACAGTTGTGTTTACATGAGTATCTGAAACAGTTGTTGATGTTGTAGGTAAAGCTTCAATGCTTTCTTCGGGGACTAGGAGAATGGTTGCCATCTTCCAACTGAAAGTACACAAAGCACCAGACTTTGAGCTACAACTACTACTATTTCAATAACAACAACTACTACTACTACTACTACTGCTATTACTACTGCTATTACAATGTTTCACACTAATTGTCTAAATTATGCATTTGCCTTCTTCCAGTTGATTAGCTAACAAGTCGTCTGCTTCAAAAATAATAGTGATACAGTACACCCTGTTATCAGAACTCAAATCAGATGGCTGGTCTATTCTAGGGTATGCAAATCATGCCTGATTTAATTGAGGGCACAAAGTAATCAAGGATATACGGTAATTGAAATTTGGTCAAAACCACTGAATAGGATAGCTTATGTCTACAATAGACATGAACCAAGGGGTATTTCAGTTACAGGCACAGGAAATGGTCATCCCATACATTAAATATGTAGCACTGCCAAAAGAGACCATTTACCAGTTTCTGACACGTTCTCTTGAGTACTTATTACTTGTTAGTACATGTAAATAACAATTATATACAACAAAAAAAGGAGGGAGGAGTATAAAATGTAGCTAACTGAAACAATCATATAATCTATGATGCTATTCTATGATGTAGCGTGTTCATTTGAAGCTCACCTTAAGGTATGTTGGTGTAAATCTGTTTATGTGTCATAGGTGGGATGTAGAATGTTTTCATAATGTAACAGAATCGTGGAAGATCAGATCTGCTACTCAACACAACTGTAGCAGTACCTATTTTCCATGTGTACGGACATGGTGCTTTTTGCCAGGTACGAAACCACCGAGTTGTAGAGGTAGAGGGCGGACCTTAAATACCCGCGCATAGATAAGAGCTTCCTGGCAGACCGTGGTAAGTATAGTTAACTCGGCTTACGGAGGGCGGGGCTAGAAAATTGCACAGTAGCAAAAAAGTGCGAGACAATTGGAATCTATTTTGCAGTCCAAGTCCAGAATGACGAAGAGTTAGTCGCTCATTTTTAGTACTGCGGCATAACTTAACAAGGTAATTAAAGTTGTCGATTTAGTTTTTTAATATAGTGTACAGTCGTGACCCGACTGGAAAAAAATCACGTGAAAATGTGAATAAATATAAAACAAAAGAGAAATGAGAAAAACAAAATCGACAACTTTGTAACAATTAGCTATAGCAAGCGGTGGACGAAATTCCAGCTTCCGTAGTCTTCCTCTGTTTCCAAATAGTGGCGTTTACTTTTGAGACTTTGAGGCTTCATAACTCTTGCAGTTCCGTTTGTGTGTTAGTCATTCTTGATCAGTTGGCTGTCAGTTGACGGGTCTCAGAGATCCCCCGGGCAGCGTGGACCTGCAAGGTATAGAATCGGAGTTACCTTCCATAGCAACAGTTAATTGATTTGTGTGGGCGTACCGCGTAACCGGATGTGTGAGCACCCTTAAGAAGGTTTGCTAAGTCTACAAAAGAGATGAAACCTTCACACCGTGTAGATGTTTTGACGTCTGCACTTTTGCATTATGCTTCTAAAGTGAGATCAAACCTTGGTAAGTTTATTGTGTGATAGGGTGAATACAAACTGACACTGTTGCCACTATAATGTTTCAAGTTGTCGTTGATTTGTGGCAGGTTCATCATTGTGTAAACACTTAAACCATGCAAAAGAGGTCAAATGCAAATCTCAGAAGGAATTGGCGAAACTGGTGGCTTCAAATAGTATGTTTTTTTAACTGAATTATTTCCTGTGTTATGAATGGTATGTGTAATGAACAATTAATAGGCACTTTAACTGAGGCTGCAGTGAAACAACTGGCGGAAAAGCAACATGACATCTTGTCGTCACGATCTCCAAGTAAGCAAACTTGGTGTCATTTTAGGTATTATGTTGCTCATAGCACATTGCCACTAATGTTTGCATCAATTGCTTATGCTGGACTCCAAGTGCCATGTTTGACAAATTTTATTTATTTATGTATTTATTTTATTATTATTATTATTATTATTATTATTATTATTATTATTATTATTATTATTGTGGGACCTCTACCTAGGATAGTTTAGGTAGGGGCACTAGTCAGTAGGTTATCGCTGCCACCAGGGATTTCTGAGTGGCCGCTCCGGCTTTGCTTCTTTATGTTTTAAGTACAAAGAGCTTTATCCAGAGATGCACGTGTACAGAAATCTGTGATATTGTGAGTATATGTAGTGCCAACTGAACTAGAATAGTAAGTAGATATTTTTTAACCCTTACACCAGCAGATACTGACCACCAACTGACCACCAATTCAGTAAGGAATGGGCACATTAAAATTTAAACTTTTTTACTTTTTTTTTTCAGTAAAAATTTATAGCAATACAAACAGTTCAAGTCCAAAACTAGCATAGCTTCTCTACTCTCTATACTGAGCTTCATAAGTCTGCATATTAAAAAGAAGGGAGAGCATGAAGTACTACATAACGGAAGGTATAAACAAAAACATTGTCGTAATCTAGTGGATAATCTTTTTTTTTAAATTCAGTGCAAGTGCTGTTAAGCAAGCGTGCGGAGAGCCTATAGGGGCTTGTGCCGTTGGTTAATGGTGCTCTACATTTAGGCATGTGCCTCTTGAATTCTTTACTATTTTAAGTGAGCTGGTATTCGCTGGTACCTATAATGATCCCGTGGCTCTCCTAAAGCAATCCAACAGTATCTGATCATGTAGAAAAGGTACAGGTCAGAGAAGCAATGACTGGCTTGTTTTGCTTTTTCCCATTGATTTTTACTCACTGCTAACTATGTCTATATGATCACATTTCAGCAAATAGACAATGTGTGCAATATTTATTGTCCTGTTATTTCTAAATAATGCACATTTAAATGTAGTTGAATTGATAGGCTTGTGTATTAACTCTTCAATGGCCATAGTGTGTTGTTGTTGTTTTTTCGCTACAGACTTCTATGGCTCCAAATATGTCAAAAAGAAGCTGTACAGAGTTTGTACTCTTGAATTTTACTGGTGTTGGTTACTCCCACCACACCTGTTAAAAACTTTATACCAGGCTATCCTTTATAATTGTAAAGTGAAGTTCCGGTTTCAATGAGGGTCCATTGTACTTGAATTTCTAGAGTGTTATCCTTCAGTGCGCAAGCACTTGAATGTTTCAATACTGTTCTGTTTTGTCAATCTGTCTCTCAATGGTGAATTGTGCAGCCTCCTAGCATTAACAGGATATATATCACCTTCATGATAATGATTGAGCTTACGCGTCCTTTGTCAGCTATAGATTGAGCTCTCCAAAATTTAGAGCGATAGCTAGAACCGTTGCCGACATACGCGACCAAACCATTCCACTCTGCAGGCTTTTTAAATACACATGTTTTAAGAATTAATGGGTTTTTCCCGGCTTTCTGCGTTGTGCCCGGTTTTCCCATAGATGGTCACATTTAAGTTATCTGATCTAAATAGTTTTGCTCACGATATGAAATTTCAGATTTTCCTAAAATTTTTGAGGTCCACGTTGTGCCCAATTTCCCAGTAAACAGTCACATATCATTATGTACTTATGAGCTCACTGCTATTCTGTGGGTAGGGAATCCCCTGCCAACGGCTCTGCTATAACATGTGGTGCATGTGAAGTTTGTAACCAAATTAAAACATAGGCAGTGTTACAGATCAAAATTTATTGGCAGAATATTATTACAATTAAAAGTTTTAATCGCAAATGAGATATTGTTAGACCATAGAGATTGATTTTTATTGTGATATCTCTATATGTAGATGTGGTCGTTAAACTATCGGTTATTACAATAATTGATGTTTGGTGTTAATGTGTTAATTATAGGCTACGGGCAGCGCCATAAACAGTTTCAAGATATACTGCTGGTAGCTCGGGAACGAAAATACTTACTGTCAACCAAGGCGCGATATGCAGGTAACTTATGTAATGGGTGCTTTTTTGGATTTGATTGATTACATTTTGTTATAAACTATAGATGGCCAGTCTATTGCTTCACGGTTGGCAAAGAAAATCGCATCAACCACAAGTACCCTGAAACGAGCTATTTCACGATTTAACAACATGCGATCAGATGCATTGGAGGGAAGTGCATATTCTTTGCCTCGTTGCCTTCAGTTCGATGTTGTGAAGAACTTAGAGGAATTATCTTCTTTGGAAGCTTCATCCCTGGTATCCAAACCACCATCCAATATACCCATATCTTTGTGGGTAAAAGTGGTCAGGGAAACGAACTTGATTGAGAGAGCATCTGAAGAGGAAGAAATGATTATGAAGGAGTTTAAAGCTGTCGAGAGAACCATGAAAGATGAACACTCAATGATACAGCAGCATCTTTCTTCTATGGCACAATCATCAATATGCTCTGCATTTTTTCGAAACGGCTGCATTCATTTTTTGAAGAGGAAACTTCTTCAATGTGAAGCTTCACTCCTCAACTTTGCAAAGACAGTCAGCAAATACCATACAGTCGATTTGCCACCTTTTCATCTAATCATTGCTCACAATCAATCATTTGATCTACCAGTTACATCCAGTGTCCAATACAGTTGACATTATTGTGTCCGACTTGACAATTCAGACTCAGATGAAGACATAGTTTAAATCATTTCCCTTTTGTCCATAATAAGCAATATTTTTTAATGCATTTTATTATGTACTCTTTTTTTGTTACTGTGGTTTTTCATAGTACCAGTTATGAGCAAAAAATATATATAATAATATGCAAGGTGGTAGCAAGCTGGCATTTATTACAAGTGTGGCTCTTGATCCTTTTGGTCAAGTATGCATGTCAAACATGAAGTAGCTATTGGTATGCATATGTCCAATGGTGTCACATCGAGTTGTTGAGTAATTGAACTAGGATATCCTCATGACAGAAATGAAGAACGGCTTACATATACATACATATAGTCACCACTTCTGCACAACATAGCAGACATAACCATTAGTTACATTTGGAAACTGTCATAGTGAGATGATAAATACCAACTCACACAGTCCATATATTGCATGGACCCCTTTGTCGTGGCATATATTTTCAGAACAAATAACTTCTGTATAGCTATTCATTAAAGAAGTTATTTTCTATGATCTTGCCATAATCTACCACAGAAAACCAGCAATGTTTTGAGAATTAGTAACTACTGACCATTTACAGCTCAAAAAATTATATTATCAAGGAACAAGGCATCAGGATGGATGAAGGGTCAGAAATGGCAGGATTGGTTTGAATGTAGCTACGAGTCCTTCATACATACTCCAGTAATCATTGCTGCCAGAGTCACAAGTTAACTTAAGGATTCTTCTCAACGCTGCAAATGTCACATACTTTAACACCTCTCCAGCAGTGGTAGTTATTACTAATGGAACCCCTTGCTGTGTACCAAGTTATGGAAGAGCATGCATGCTTATGTGGATGCTGAACACTTGCTTCCATGACTTAGACTTGAGGTGTCTGAAGAACAATGGTGTAATGATAACTAGTCATGTATGTAATTGAAACACACAGGAAGCTGCTGGTCAGGAATATCATGTATAGGTCCCAACAATCCATCTTTCCCTCTTCCCTATCCCAGTTAAACATTTAAGGAAGAAATCAAAATCATTAACTTTTTCACCATTGTTAAAAAATAAATAAACAAACAAAATAAATTAAACAAATAAATAAATAAATAATAATTCAAAAAAACAACAACAAACAACTACTGTCTTTTTGACACAGTTGGCACGCTGAAGCAAATCATTTGCTTTGGCCATTCAACAAAAATGCTTTTGGTCAGTTCTTCATTATACCGGTCTTCAAACCACAACGGAGCACCAGACTGAACCACCTCGCCCACAGAAACAATCTGGCAGTCTTCGCTACAGGGATGCCCATGAATGGTGTTGTGATGAGGGAAAACAGTTCCTTTAGCCACGATGCTACCATCTTTTCCCTTCAGAAGAACCAGACTCTCATTGTTGGCCTTTGATGAAGACGTACTAGAATCAGGAGCTGACAAAGTTGATTGGTTGTCTGGAGATATGGAGGAACTGGAGGAGGTGGATACAGGTGGCTGTTGTTTACTGGCAAGGTCATCTAATATAAATAAACACATGCAGCTGCAGCATCAACAACAACACCCTCCATACAAAAAGTAATGCATACAGTATAGCGACGTACCATATTGAAAATAGGCATTAAAAGAAGACACTATTGCCGGATGAGTTTGGAGGAAGTCCTTTCCCTTAGGAGTCCCTATAACTGTGCTGACTTGTCCATCCACAAACATCATAGTGGCAACTTCACAGCCTACTGACTGCAGCATGTTAGCCTTAATTATCATTAAAAAAAAATCATATCACTGCTATACAAGATAATAACAAGATAACTTACATCACCCTGATGTCGCTTTGCAGCCCTTACAGCCACCCTTTTCTTATCAGTTAGGGAGAGTTCTGCATCACTGTCTTCATTGTCAGACCCCATTGATGAGCGATACTTGGCTTTGTCTTCCTCTGACAAACTTCGCCAATGCTCTGCCATTAGTTTGGATTTGTCAGCCAAACTCTTTCAGGTGGTCCCGTACCCTCTGCAACAACAGAACACTCCGTCTATCCTGTTTCCACACTCGTAACCTAAGCTAATCGCGATATAAAGCTAGAAACACAGCAATCTGAGAAGAAGCCGCCCATTGTTTACAAAATTCTTAATGAAGACAGTCCGTGTGATAAATTGAGCCATACCGCGTGACTAAAAGCGGGCGCGTTTTGAGCGGGAAACCTGTGGTTTTTTCTATTCCCATAGACTTTTGTATTGAGTTTTGGAATAGCACTTTCTCTCCGGTTTTGGAGTTTACTGAGGGAATATTTTTAACCGCTTCGGCGCGAGCTTTCCAATGGTGCAAACCCCGGATGCGTAGCTGCTTCCGCTCTAAAGTTATTCAAGTTTTTCTTGCGGCCAACTCAACTTGGACGTACTATAGTATGTGTGTGTGTGTGTACACAGTGGTAATACTAGTGCGTGTGCACACAGTGGTAATACTAGTGCGTGTACACAGTGGTATTACTAGTATGTGTGTGTACACAGTGGTTATACTAGTGCGTGTACACAGTGATATTATTAGTGCGTGTACACAGTGGTAATACTAGTGCGTGTACACAGTGATATTACTAGTATGTGTGTGTGTGTGTACACAGTGGTAATACTAGTGCGTGTACACAGTGGTATTACTAGTATGTGTGTGTACACAGTGGTAATACTAGTGCGTGTACACAGTGATATTATTAGTGCGTGTACACAATGGTATCACTAGTATGTGTGTGCACACAGTGGTAATACTAGTGCGTGTACACACAGTGGTAATACTAGTGCGTGTACACAGTGGTATTACTAGTACGTGTGCACACAGTGGTAATACTAGTGTGTGTACACAGTGGTATTACTACTATGTGTGTACACAGTGGTAATACTAGTGTGTGTACACAGTGGTATTACTAGTACGTGTGCACACAGTGGTAATACTAGTGCGTGTACACAGTGGTATTACTAGTATGTGTGTACACAGTGGTAATACTAGTGTGTGTACACAGTGGTATTACTAGTATGTGTGCACACAGTGGTAATACTAGTGCGTGTACAGTGATATTACTAGTCCGTGTGTGCACACAGTGGTAATACTAGTGTGTGTACACAGTGGTAATACTAGTGTGTGTACACAGTGGTATTACTAGTATGTGTGTGCACACAGTGGTAATACTAGTGCGTGTACACAGTGGTAATACTAGTGCGCGTACACAGTGGTAATACTAGTGCGTGTACACAGTGGTAATACTAGTGCGTGTACACAGTGGTATTACTAGTATGTGTGTGCACACAGTGGTAATACTAGTGCGTGTACACAGTGGTATTACTAGTATGTGTGTGCGTGTACACAGTGGTATTATTAGTGCGTGTGTACACAGTGGTAATACTAGTGCGTACACACAGTGGTAGTGTGTGCACACAGTGGTAATACTAGTGTGTGTACACAGTGGTATTACTAGTATGTGTGTACACCACAGTGGTAATACTATGTAGTGGTGCACACTGTGGTATTACTAGTATGTGTGTGTGTACACAGTGGTAATACTAGTGCGTGTACAGTGATATTACTAGTATGTGTGTACACACAGTGGTAATGCTAGTGCGTGCACACAGTGGTAATACTAGTATGTGTGTACACACAGTGGTAATACTAGTGCGTGCACACTGTGGTATTACTAGTATGTGTGTGTGTACACAGTGGTAATACTAGTGCGTGTACAGTGATATTACTAGTCTGTGTGTGCACACAGTGGTAATACTAGTACATGTACAGTGATATTACTAGTCTGTGTGTGCACACAGTGGTAATACTAGTGCGTGTACACAGTGATATTACTAGTATGTGTGTGCACACAGTGGTAATACTAGTGCGTGTACACAGTGGTATTACTAGTACGTGTGAGCACACAGTGGTAATACTAGTGCGTGTGTACACAGTGGTAATACTAGTGCACGTACACAGTGGTAATACTAGTGTGTGTGTGTGCACACAGTGGTATTTCTAGTGCGTGTGTTCACACACTAGAATACCAGAACGCACTAGAATACCAGTACGTGTGTGAACGCACTAGAAATACCAGTACGTGCGTGCACGCACTAGAAATACCAGTACGTGCGTGCACGCACTAGAAATACCAGTACGTGCATGCACGCATTAGAAATACCAGTACGTGCGTGCACGCACTAGAAATACCAGTACATGCGTGCAGCACTAGAAATACAAGTTTGTGCATGTACAGATTAGAAATAATAGTAGTGCGTGCATGCACTAGAAATACTTGTAAGTGCATAGGTATACAAACTTTAATGAACACTTAAAATTACTGCTTGGATTAACGACAGACTTACTTACCTTTATCTTTTCTTTATAATTCCTACTTCCATGGTACCTCACTAGATAAGCAGGTAGCAGCAGCACCAATATTCTCAAAGCTAAAAGAAAAGGAATAAAAATACAGCGAAAATGGCTACCAGCAACAACCCCGAAATAAGGAAAGACATCCTACCCTTTCTAAAAGCTGTTCCGTAAAACAAGATAATCTATCACTACCAACATAGAACTACAGACAGGCTCACTCACCTTTGCACAGTAGACAAGAAGACTAAGAGAAGACAGTAGTAGAGCTCTTGTTTGTGCTCGGCGGATTACGCGCAGTAATGAACTTTTGTATATTTATTGTCTTTTTCTTTTACCAGTTGTATAGCTGATCTTTTACTTTAATATCAAAACTAAAAAAAATAAATAAATAAATAAAAAATAAAAAATAAAATAATAATAATAATAATAATAAGCAATAGTATACGCCTTTGGGGCTCCAAATCTCGATGTTCAATGGATCTTTGATGCTTGCAGAAATCCTGTATGAATTATACGAGGCAATAATAGATTTAGCTGTTGGAATCAAAAGCAAATTGCCGATTGCTCAGCTGGGTCTCTCTGTACAGTTAGGTCTGATAATGAGATCCAATTTGACAATCTATAAATCGTTGTTTTTGCATAGATGGGCAAGCTCGCTCGCCACACTACACTGTGAGCACATCCTTAGTACCAGCGAAGCTGATTGACATTTAAAACTGTATATTACCTAGTGAGCCTATATAGAGACTTTAAAAAAATTCCTATGTTAAAAAAAGCTACTGATCGCCAATAAAATATTGCCCCATTTATTAAGAGAGTCGATGAACCCAAACCAGCAATAAATGTATTTAAATACCGTTGCTATATTGTTGTCAGGTGTAATAACTTGGCAAGTGTGCAATAACACTTGCCCGGTATTTAAACTAGTTAAAGCATGAGCGCTTAGTGCCTAGTACATTTATCGCACTCAGTCCTCGGGCCTACGGCCCTCGGGCTGTCGTGCAATAAATCGACTAGAAACTAAGCGCTCATGCTTTAACTATAACATAAACATATATATGACTTTGCATTAACCAGACTCGAGAGTGTCTCGCTCGCTTGCTAATTATAGAAAAAAAGTTCAATTTGCTAAGGCTTGCTTCCAAAACGAAGAAAAAAAAGCGATATTTTATTTTGTTTACCAATCGTTAAAGCACTTAGTTTTGCTAGTTTGCTAACCCTGCTTTAGTCTAAGCTTCCATATTTACAGGTAGCAATGCTATGGTTAGTATAAAAACACACACACTTTCACTCGTCGCATGCGAGTCAAACCTGAGCGTGCCTCACTTGCTTCTCTCATTTGCAAATTGAAGTGCACCCTTACATATTTCAACATCATAATGCAACCTTCAAGCATCTGAACACCCTAATTATATGATTCAGTTATTAATAAATTCAAATTTTTTTATATTTTTGTTATTACAACAATTCAATGGACTTCTTTTATCACTTCACTTACCTAAATGATAACGCTTTGTTTTAGACAACAAATTTTCTCTGAGAATGAGAGTTCAGATAAGTGAGGATGCATGATTATTTTAGGAACGTGCATTTCCAATTCCTTTCTATCCCACATCAGTTGGTAAAGAGTCACCCTCATGAGAGAGAACTATTCCTAGTATATTAGAGGGTCACCTCTATACTGTGATTTTAAGTTAATTTTTAAATTACTAGCTATTATTACTATATGCTGGTTAGTGGCTCTGTGAAGTGCTTACATCAATTGTCCTGATTTTCAATCATTTTGCACAGAAGCCTCTTTGCGCATAGCCAGCGTGGATTTATTGCACCCTTGCATACCACCGAAGAATCTCCTTCTACTCCAGAGTTATCGAGGACCTCAAAGCTAGCCGAGTGCCATAGTAGTGCAACGCCTGGCGCGAAAAGACAGTGCAGGTTCGTATTTTTTTTATATTCCGCATAATTTCGCTTAATTAGAACGTAGTCAATGGTCAACGTTGCTAATAGCACCCGGTTCAGGTACTTTTCCCCTTATTCAGTAAGGGAAATTTGTGGCACTCTCCCCTCACGTAGAAGGGGCAAAGTTGGCACTCAGTACAAACGCGCATGCGCACAGCCCAAAGGCCCGCCACACAGAGCGCGCGTCACCATTACGCTCTCGCGCTCTCCGCTCTCCCCACCACGCCCACACTACACACCACCTAGGAGTAGGCGTGGCTATAGCATTGTTTTCATTTTCAATGGCGGCTAGGTCTAAGACCAAGAACATTTCTTTTCCTGCTATCAGACTCACTAAGAGGCCTACTAGGGGTAAGAGGAAAGTGGAATATCTCTACAAGGGAGATGCTGCTGAAATTGAGACTTCTACATCTACTGCTAGAGCAACTAGTGGGCTGTCACAGTTTGAAGAAGCTAATTTATCTCCACCTGTGACTGTGAGTGGGCCAGGTACATGTTCATCTGAGCCTACAACATTTGCAATTGAAAGCAAATCTGCTGTGGTGGGGTGGGAAAAAGTAAGGCTGGCACTACTTAATGCAGTTGTAGAAGCAGCAGCCATGCCATTGCATCAAGTTTGTGTTTTATGCAACTTGGAAGCTTCACTTAGGTGCAAGCAGTGTGGTCCTATAAGCTACTACTGCATCAATTGCTTCAAAGAGACTCATGCTAAAGTGAACTTTTTACATGTGGCGGAAAAGTGGGAGGTAAATCACCATTTTTTATTGAATGAGAAAATTATTATCATGTGATTTATCATAGAATGGTCATTTTGTGCCATTTTCCAAGAGGAGAACTTAAAGTTGATGTCAGACCAGATCATATTTGCTCCACGAAGAAAGAGTCAAAAATTTTATGCATTGATGGGAATGGTATGTTTACCATATATATTTTAGGACTCACAAAATTATTAAATCAATTATAGGGATGGAACACATCATACAGTTTGTCTACTGTAGCTGTGAAGCATTAGCCATTACTCTCGCTAGAGCTGAACTGTGGCCTGCCACTCCTGTCAATCCACGGTATGCGTTTGCTTTTGACCTTCTAAATTGGGCTGAGGCGTTACTGTTAGAGGCACATGTATCTCTCAAGGATTTTTGCAAAAGTTTGAGGTTGAGATGCCCAATTCAGATAATTAAGGTGAGTGTCAGCATGTGCTAAATTTAATTTGTGTCCTTAGAATTTTATTTTGAATGATATTTCTGGGAATCTCCACCCACTAATGGGTTTTGTATGTGTGTGTGTTTGGGGGGGGGGGCGGGTATAATTTGCTGAGCTTTTAGGGGCATGTGTGAGGGAAAACCTCTGATTGGGCGTAGCCCCTGAGCATCTAAAAATTGGTGGTGGGAGGGGGGGGGGTTAGTTACTTGACAACATTCACAGCTGCACAGGAGGCAGAACATTAGGAGCCGTAGTATCTGCCTATATAAAATGTTTTATCATTTATGTATGAAATTGTTATTATGTAGAAACGAGATTTATATTCGGCTCTCATTAATTCCTTTGAGGAATTCAAGTATGTAATTTTTATGTTTTATGTACTAGTAGTTTATGCGTGTTTGGGCTTAGATATCTCAAACATCAGCTAAGAAATATGACTTTTGCATGCAGCAACTTGAACTCTGGAAATGTTTGTCCGGCTTGTCCACAGGTAACTAATAATTATTACTATTTTTGGCTTCTGTTCTGCGTACATGTCAGTCTGTTTGATCATTCTATTAGAGGGGCGGTAAAGTCATAAGATGTATGGATGGCCATTTTGGGCTACCTCGGAAGAAGGCTGCTGGAAAGAGTCATAGGGAGCCCTTGCTGAAAGATATCTTTTTTAAAGATCAATCCTTAGTAGACCAATTTCTTGCTGATAATGAAGAAGTCAAATCACATTCACAAGTGAGTTGGTTTCACTTTAACGTGGGCATGGATGCTTATTAGGTTTATTTATTCATCGTTATTATCATTGGCCAGCAAACATTGGTCCAACAAATGTGTGTGTATTTTTGTGTGTGTATTTTTTTTTATTGTCACAATTTTATGCAAATTAGATTGAGCTATAGTTCATCTGGTTTTCTAGCCATTTATTTTGCTTTGTAGAATTGAAATATTTATCATGCACCATTTTCTATTGTTTGCAAGCAGACATATTTAGATGCTAAGTATTGGAGGGAAGACACTGTATACTACTACTATTATTATTAATGCTAGATTTGCAGTAATTTCCTTGCTGGCAATGCTTTAAGAAGTGCTCGCAGATATAAAGCACTTGATGAAACAGCTGTTTTTGGCTACTGCTGTAGACATGAATTTCCAGGAAAATTCATCAACCTCAAACACGGGGAACGGTTAGTTTATGAGAACTAATAGATTTATGTATTATTATTGCTGAGATATATGTAGGTTGGCATACAGTATTTATATCTTGCAAGAAATCCTGGATGAAATGCGGTTAAAGCAAACATCAGAAATGTATATTATGTATGACATTGCATGTACTCTTTCCAGCCATCTGCAAGTAAGTTTGGTGCAAGTAATCAATATTAATAATAAGAGGTGTGTATTGTTTAGAAACGAGGCATGACAGATGTTTTAAGAAAGGTTCATTTGTGTCTACCTACATTCCATTGTTACGGGCATAAGCTCTCATGTCAGGTTTGTTAACGAACTGTGATTGAACTTGAATAGGTTAAATTGTTTTGTTGCAAAGTTTTTCTAAAATATTAAGATCAAAATACATTGTAAGCAAAATTCAGTATATACACTTGTAGTACCAACTGCTGCAGAAAGATCATAAAACCCTCATTTGTTGTAATTGTCACAGATCGTATATGGTCCCAGAAGATGTGATGGTATTGGACTCAGTGATGGGGAAGGAATGGAGAGGTTGTGGTCTTATTTGCGTGGGTTTAATCGAATGACTAAGGAAATGCGTCCATCACATAGAATAGATGTTCTTAGTGTTGCATTGGAACATTATTGCATCCAAACTAAAGGAAAACTAGGTTTGTAGGCATCATTACACCATATCATTGTTCTAAAATACTTTCCATATTAGCTTCATTACTTATTTGTCGTTGGGATCGGACCAGGAAGATGAAAGTTTTGGCTGAAGAAAGGCTGAGTGATTTAATACCTGGCTATTCATCAGGTAAGTTGGTTGTGTTAAGTTAAGTTTTTTAGTATGTAGGGTGTTTCTTTGTGTGTGCGTGAATATGTGTGGTGGATGTAGGATGTATTTTAGGGGGGAGGGGGAATTCCCTTCTCCTCTGTCTGTTTCTCCTACTCTCCAGTATCTCACCTTTCTGTGTATCTTCTTCATTGAAGTAGTTACATTGGTCAGCCTTTTCTCACCTGATTCTATTTTTCTTGACCCTTGCGTTCTCCTGCTTCTCTGCCTTTCTTCTACCAATGATCTGTGTTGGAATCCACTAGGATTTTAATTAATGAAACGTTTACGGATACAGATACCTAGTGTTCAGTGTTTATAGAGAGAAGGATGGACAGGGAAAGACCTAGGGGGAAAATGAAAATAGAAAGAATAGGATGCAATAGGTTAATAAGGCATTCTAGGAAGTCTTTGAGCTGAAAGTTCCGGACGGTTTAATGATAAGTGTGCGGGGACAACAATGCTGATCGACGCAAGTTTGAGTTGTTCCGACTTGGACATTTTTTCCCTCTGCCTATGCTTTTTTCATCAGAGCAGCGATTTTCCCATTTAAGAAGTGACCATGCTTACGAATTATTCACGAACACACACTCTCAGTTACTGTCATCATCTGATACACATGTGTATTATTATATAAATAATGATATGTGGGCACATGTTCATGTATGTCTACATGTCTATGCTATGATTTTAGAGAGTGCAGCCACAATTGAACAGTGGATCGAGGATGAAACTATGGTCTTTTCTAGCGATTCCAACAGTGTCCTGTCAGGTAAAGTTAAACAATATGTATAGATTAATCATTGAATACCGCAGAACATCATGAGTCTGTCAGCTAGCATTTACACGAGTGCCACAGGCATGAGCGTGAATGCCACCGACAGACGAGTGATAGTCACACGGCATCCAATGATTAATCTATTTTTGTATACTGGTCATGCACGAATGGCATAGAAACCGAGTGGCTAATGTAATGGATGCTGCCAAGAAGTCTTTCGATTTTTTTTTCTGATGAAGTCATTGAAAATCTTTTCTCTAATAATCGAGGTGGAGTAGAAAGGGAATGTGAGAGGCAAGAAGTACCGCCATCTTGTAGCATTGAGAGTGAACAATCAGTTAGTCTTGACAAAGAGGAATTATGGAAGTTTTTAGAAGAGCAAAAAATTAGTAATACTCAAAATAAAACATTACCTGACTTGAGAACGTGGTAGCTATCGTTTGTGCAAAGGGATAAATGAAAATTGAGAATATGTGATATAGTTATATATATATATATATTTTTTTTTTGTATATTAATTATGTATTTATTTATTTGTTTATTTATTTATAGCTGTCCCACAGTGGAAACTTTTGTACTTTCAAAATTTGCAGTTATATTATTCCATAAGGTCAGGTAATGTGTATACATTTTTGCTACTGTTTCAGTTCATGTTATTGTAGGTGTCAACTAAGGTCTGGAAATCATGAAGCATGTGTCATGGAACAATTTTCACAGTCAGTTACCACTAATTATGCATTGCAGTTTAACCTTGATTTATAGGTTGGATGAGATTATCTCTGAAATGGAAAGAGAGCGTCGCTTTGAAAGATGGCTACCCTCCCATGAAGACTACACAACGTGTGAGCGTTTATTGCGAGGGAGCAAAAATGAAAAACTTTTGTTACAGTTGTGGCGGAACAGTCAGAGACGATCTTTTCTACTCAAGCTGAAGTCTAAATATTCAGGCATGTAATAATTGATAGTGTGGTATACTCTTGTTTCATACATGCATACTGAGAAAGGTGGGAATATTGACATCATGGGGAGATCTATCTATAATGATGGTGATTAAGTAAGGGTCTTTTTCTTTTTCCTTATTTTAAATGATGACAGTAACCAATTTGAAAAAATATATATATACAGTATATATATGTGACCATCTACAGGAAAACCGGGCACAACGCGGCGTGCGTAAATATTGAGAATTAGATTGATCGATTTCTTAAAAATGTATTGTTTCAAGCCGACGGAAGGGAACGGTTAGGTCTATTATAGTGGGAACGACTTAAGCTACGACGATAAAACTTGGAGAGCTCAATATATGGACGTCGACAACTCTGTAAGTGCAAAAAAAAATTGTTCGAAGGGTGCCGCGTTGTGCCCGGTTTTCCTGTAGATGGTCACATATATATAGTACTTGAGTCAGAGTGTGATATGGTGAAATATTTCATGAGCAGGCTAATTTATTTTCACAGAGCCAGTCCGCTAATTGCGCCATGCACTTTGTGCGTACACTCTATCTTAACTCTTAGTGTTCATTGTGACAATACTTTCATGGGATCGTGGAATGGAATGAACAGTGGGAGTATCTGTATGAGGGACAGGTGGACATCCCATGGAATATCCCATTGTCCCATGGGGACAGTGGGATGGGATGGACAGTAGGACAGACATGCATCTGTAGTGGGATTGTATGATGGGATGGAGCATTTCTGGACATCTATGGATATATATATATATTCCACCCTAGATATCTTCACAATGATATCTTTAGGTACATGACCTGTGAAATACACGCTGTTATTTCACGCCTACCCGGTGGGTGGTTAGTCCCCACAACCAACTTTACCAGTGAGTTACCCATCCTCTATTACTAACTACATGCAGTGAAGATATCTAGCTTGGAATAACCACTTATTACACTGTCAGAGTGATATGGCTAGATATTTCACTCCCAGGCTTTATTTTCACATAGAGGCGAGTGAAAATAAAGCCTGAGAGTCAAATATCTAGCCATATCACTCTGCTGGAGTGTAATAAGTGGTTTATTCCATGTTGTATATCTTCACTGCTGTAGTTAGTACTAGGACTGGTAACTCACAGTCAGGTGATAAAGGATAAAGTTGGTCGTAGGAGCTACCCACACACCCAGTTGATATTTTAGGAGCTGCTCTAATCCAGTTGAGTAGCTACATCAGAGGAAGTGGCTAGTTTGGCCAGTTGATGCTATCTACAAGGGTAATGAGCTTGGCAGTACAGTGTAAACAGTGAAAAATATAGTGAGTTATTTCACAGTCATATCATGTATCTAAAGATGGGTGGAATATATATATATATATATACTATGATAGAAAGGAATTAAGCAACTGGGTGTGCTTAAAATTGGTAAAGTATCATTGCATAGTGGATGTATTGACAATTCATGCCACATAATATTTCCAATTGAATTCATTTGTATGTATGTGTGTCCATGTGTTTGTGTGTGTTTGTGTGGTGCAGATGGTCAAAAAATAGCTAAGCGACTGTGTACACAGATCACCAAGGAGACTCGTGGAGTTCAGTGTCTAGTAGCAGAATACAATGCCACTCAGGAATGTCCAGAAGAGAACATTTTGACAGCAGAGGCACTGGATCCTTCTAAATTACAGTTGAGGCTGCAGTTAATGGGTGTGCAAGCTATGGGCACAAAGGTGGAAGAGAGGCAAGAAATTATTCAAGCCTATTTAACTTTGAAGCGAAGTTGTGAAGAAATTACGTTGCTGAGAGAGGATGTTAAGAATGTAGTAGCTTATTACGAAGACCTGAAGACCATTGTGTCATGTGAGATCAGTCAATTAGACTTGCAGCTGGATCCACAGAGCAGGGGGAAGATGGCGCTATTGCATTGCTTATTAGTGAACATCAAACAGAAATTAAAGCAAGGCCGCATAACCGAGGAATTAATGGAAAACTCTGCACCGTTGTCACCATTGATTCTTGATGACTTTAGTAGTGATAGTGATTTATCGGATTGTGACTAGTTTGTATGTATCATTTTTCACCATTATTTTCATTTTGCTAAAATTATTTAATTCATTATAGCGCCTTGAAACAATAGACTGAACTGCAATTGAGAAGCATCATAGGAAAAATGCCAAAGTCAAGTAGCTCATATAAACTACAAACAAGTAACTGAAGCTGCTAGCTATTCAGAATCATTTATGGCATATTATAACTATCTCATAACATTAAGGGTGTTAGTTGCTGGTGCAGTGTGTCAGGTAGATCTTACTAGACCTTTCTGGTCAAGACTCGAGATCCTTCACAGCTTTCTATGATGCAGAAATTGTACAAGCAGCTCTTAATAATAGTTTACTTGGTTCAGCAGACAGTTGATCACCTTCCTCCATACAAGCAACAGTACAGTGGAATATCTCTACAAAGGCCATGCTTGGGGTCAAGTCTTACCACACAGTCAATTAGGGAAACCTGGAATTTTAGCTAATGGTGAAGATACCCTGGAAAAGGCACTATTATTACAGAACAGTTATTATTTTGATCTCAAGCCACCACTCATCAAGTTTCATTCTTTTTATTTACTGTTATATTTATTTGGCCTCAATTAAACACACCCATCAAATCATAATAATATGCAATGCCATCTCATGAAAACAAAACTGCACTAGTGGAAATAGCTAATATTGAAGTGGAGTCAATATTTCCAAACACTTCATACAAATCCATTGTTCGAAACATGTTTTTAATGACATACAATCAGTATGAAACAACTTCTTGCAAGAACAACACCTAGTCATTGCTTTAGATTCGTCCATTGGCATTCGACATTCACAAAACAAGTGAATCTTCTTAGATTTTAAAATCCTTTGTCCAAGTCGCAGAGTTCTTGTTTTACTCTTAGGAAAGCAGTCAATCTTCTTCTTCTTAAAGCAACTTATAAGGTGTTTCCTAAATAAGGAACTGTCCCAATCATATTTTGCCGGATCTTCGCCATGTGCCAGTTCCACTGCATACGCAATTGCAAATAGACCACAATCATAATGGTTTGATTGTCTTTGTACATTCACCACATCAAAGTGTATAGAATCCCATTCACACTTGAAAAATGAACATGTGGTATTAATCAAGCTATTGCTTGGAGGTTTAGAAGTCAAACTGTCGTATATGTAGACGTTGTTACTACCACGTTTGAAGGGCATATTGGACACCACAATCCAGTGAGAATTGTTCACATGCAGAATTTGAATAAAAGGTTCTCTACTATATATCTTCTTAAACAATTCAGTGCGCTTACTAAGTTGTGGGGATTGCCAGCCACTGATGTTGTCACCAAATTCTTTTTTAAGAATTGACTGAGCCGCCTGAATAATGTTGTCATTTAGCCAGCCTGAAGACTGCAAAATCAAAAAGTCATTCACAAATAAACCCAATTCAGATATCCAAAATTCAGAAGTCGCCGTCAAAAGTGGACCAGCAGTATCCAATAACTCAGGTCCAGCTGAAGAGGTAGCCGCCACAAGTGTAGGAAAGGCAGCATTAATTGGAATGGTAGACTTGATAGGAACACCAGATTCGACAGAAACGGCAGACTTGACAGGAACGGCAGACTTGACAGGAACGGCAGACTTGACAGGAACAGCAGACTTGATAGGAACGGCAGACTCGACAGGAACGGTAGACTTGATAGGAACAGTAGACTCGACAGGAACGGCAGACTTGACAGGAACAGTAGACTTGATAGGAACGGCAGACTTGACAGGAACAGCAGACTTGATAGGAACGGCAGACTTGACAGGAACGGCAGACTCGACAGGAATGGTAGACTTGACAGGAACAGTAGACTTGACAGGAACGGCAGACTTGACAGGAACGGCAGACTTGATAGGAACGGTAGACTTGATAGGAACGGCAGACTTGATAGGAACGGCAGACTTGACAGGAACGGCAGACTTGACAGGAATGGCAGACTTGACAGGAACGGTAGACTTGATAGGAACGGTAGACTTGATAGGAACGGCAGACTTGATAGGAACGGCAGACTTGACAGGAACGGCAGACTTGATAGGAACAGTAGACTTGATAGGAACGGCAGACTTGATAGGAACGGTAGACTTGATAGGAACAGCAGACTTGACAGGAACGGCAGACTTGATAGGAACAGTAGACTTGATAGGAACGGCAGACTTGGCAGGAACGGCAGACTTGATAGGAACGGTAGACTTGATAGGAACGGCAGACTTGACAGGAACGGCAGACTTGACAGGAACGGCAGACTTGATAGGAATGGCAGACTTGATAGGAACAGTAGACTTGACAGGAACGGCAGACTTGACAGGAACGGTTGGAACATTAGAACTATCTGACACGGCCAATTCTGAACTAGTTATTGGAATTGAAGGTGGTCCCCCGCCTAAATACAAAAATATAAACCAGAGTGATATTTTCGGAGAAAATGAAATGGCAAAACCTACCAGCTAAAATTATGGAGCGCATATAATCTAAAAAGGAATGCATAACACAAGTTTCACAGCCTTCAGTATAAGATACTAGCATATCCTCTTCGAAAAATGCAAACGCCAATCCTCTGTAGTTTAATTCACTGAGCATGTTCAGCTACAGTTCACATATAGCAAGTGGAACAAAATATTTATATACACACTACATATATATATATATATATATATAACAAACCTGACTCTCCACCTTTTTGAATATTTTAGCTGCAGCCTTTCTGATATCCACTGAATGTTTCGTCTCAGTTTCTTGTTTATCCACAAGCTGTTGTTTGCCATCATTATCAAGTTTCCAGTATGCCTTACTAGCTGCTGAACAAAAATCACCAGGACTTCTAGCCATGGCTGCCTTACCCACTAAATGAAAATAGGAATTTATCAACACTAGTAATGTGCACCTGCCTTATGGCAAGTGTCACCTTGGAAAAAATGCATATACAACACTCAACATCGTAGCCACTACTCTATTCTATTTACTGCTGAGGGTGGTCATAGTAGAGCGACAAGTATTAAGTGTTGGCAAATAATTTTTTTGTACAAAAATTTGAAGTTAAGAATTTAGAAACTAGAAAAAGAATACACCCTGCATTTTGCAGGAACCCCTGTGGTAGCGCTGTGACTGAATTTAGGATAGCAATATTTATAAACAGTCAGTTATAACTATTAGTAATTCTTATTCGTACTACGATACTATTTTTTGTATATCACCGGATAGTTTCGACTCAACCAGTTTTTAAAATACACCTCTTCCTGATTGTCTTTACAGAAAAAGAAGGAAAAAAATTGGTATAATCATCATATTACCACACCGGTCGTCAGAAACTTTCAAAAAGGCTTAGATGGCCACAGATGAGAGAACTGATCATAATATCCCCCTGGTGCTTTCACCCGGAAGATTATTTACATACAGGATTGTAGACCTATAGCTACCACCAGTTGAAGGATATTCTAAGCTCACGCATTCATACCTTTCAATAATAACTAGTGGTGTGCTTGAGCACAAATGGTGAGTGAGCCTCCCTAGTTAGGTTTAATAAAACTACGAAGTTGTTACAAGATTAATTTTAATTTCTAACACTCCAGCTACTAAAAACAAACAAACAAACAAACAAAAAAAAAAAAAAAAAAAAAAAAAAAACTTTTTAAAAATTATGCATATATGGTAAAGGGGTTTCCACTTGCCGCAACTGTATGAATTTAAAACAAAACAAAACAACAGCACAGCAATGTTATACTTAGACATGCTTACTGATTTAGTAGCAGAAAAAAGCTTTGTAAAGGCAGCTAATACATACATACATACATATTTGTTAGTTAAATGTTTACTTTGTGCTATTCTTTAGCTTAGCAGTAGCCGTAACTTGCAACACTTCAACAAAATGGCATACACATGCCCACACTTATCTAAACCATCACACATCCCTGTTAATTCATTACCACTGTATAGAGTCTAGCTTGCTTCATTTGCTCGCCAATAACTAGTGGTGTGCTCACCACAAATGGCCAGCTATATTTTAAGGATATATGTATTATTATATTCTAAATAATACTTTTTATCTGAAGCCAAAAAGAACTTTGCCATTTGATGGTGCCACAGTAGTCTTTTTTTTCCCAAAGAGATAAGTGGTAGAAGTGGCCAAACTGTACTTGCCATGTAACAGTGCTAGAAAAGTAGTGCAGTCTTACAGCGAGTCTCACAGTCACCTATGTGTTGTTGGTTGACAAAGTAAACAAAATTTAAAGCGCACAGGTCTGCCAAGGATAGCATTCACTATGTAGAGCAGGGGGATGCTTTATCTAACTTACTCAAGTGGAAACAAGGAAGAAAAAAAAGATTGCACAAGCAAAAAAATAAATAAATAAATAAAATAATAAAATAATAAAATAAAATAAATAAATGAAACACCAAAGGTGAGACCCAGTTCTACTATACACTAGCCAAGTCATTACAAATCATCTCAGATCCAAAGAATAATTTATTGGTATTCTAATAAAGTATCAATATAGCTTGAGCAATTAAAACATAGGTGTAAACGCTGTCTTCATAAGCAAAGAAGTTAAACAGGCCAGAGACATTCACCGATATATATTTTCATTGTGAAACTTCCTGTCTACATAACGCAAGACTATACTCGGCAGCAACAAATTATTCACTCACTTGATTACATGTGTCAATAGGGGGCATTCCCCACAAAAGCTAGTACCGCTATGCTGAGCTGACAGCTTAGTGTTTTCTCAAAAATCAGCAAAACATTTGAAAAAATAGCGAAAAAAAAAAATCATTGTAAGTTCATACTACCTACAGCGGCTAATTGTCAATAATTTCCAAAATCAGAGTGTGACAGACAGACAGACAGGATGACTACTATAACCCATATGTGCACACTGAGAGTCACTAAATAAACATCTCAAGTCTTGATTACTTACCCCTATGTGTGACCGTACGTACGTCACTTGTACTTTGCAAGAGGGTCAAATGCAAAGTACAAGTGACGTACGTACGTTCACACACATATAAACTAATACCCCCAATTCTCAATTTGTGTTAGATCGGTGTTTGACCCCGTCCCAAACTTCACTAAACAGAATCCTCTGATTTATTGATCATTACCCGTATCATCCTACCGTATATACATAATTTATAAACTCCAACGTTTTTCAGTAGCTTGAGTGTTAGAAGTTAAAATCAACCATTTAACAATAGTGTAGATTTAGGCTCGATCGCCATTTATGTTCATCACTAGTTGTATAATAAAATATTAGTGTTGCATGAATAGGATAAAAACTGATAATTCTGATAGCCGATTTTTTTAAATTGCCGATAGCCAATTTGATATTAGAAATGTCCGTGAAGCATATCAGAAACTGTGAGGGCTCCCTTAAAAGTTAAGTTTTGATACTTACAGTATATTGCTTGGGTAATGGGCAATAATAACTACTCAGTGTTGTTGGCGAGCGAGCGAGACACTTACAGGGGTAACACAATTGAAAATCGGGGATGTTTGTTAATTTATTTATTTGTATATATGTATGGACGTACGTATGTATGTCATTTTGTACTTTGACCCTCGCGTTTTTGTGTTAGTTATGTGGTCGACCCCGTCCCAAATTGCACAAACAGAATCCTCTGGTTTATCGATCAGTACCCGTATCACCCTAGAAATTGAATTGTTTACCGTTTTGAATTCTTTTGCGGGTGCAGTTCAAACTTGAAAACTTAAGGGACTTCCATTTCTATTCGAGTTAAGTATTTTTTGTATGTTTTAATAAGTATAGGTGAAAATCATAGGGGGGAAACTCTGCTCAGGGGGGAGGGGGGAAATCCCAGGGTCCCCCCCCCCCTCTGTATCAAACCCTGCTATGCGAGACTAATACAACTCTACGTGAGACTAATACAACTCTACGTGAGACTAATACAACTCTACGTACTACAGAATAATACTCAGATTGCAGAGTATTCCAGTCATTAAAATAAAAATTATATATACTAGCCTTCTTACCTTCAGATTCTCCAAAACATTTCTGAAAAATCTGCCAGGAAGTGTGTATCTTGGGAGCCACTTCTACCAATCGCTTAGTTTTAGCATGATTCTGCTTGTATCTCTTTTTCTTTACCCAATTCTAACAATTGGTTAACATTTTAAAAACCTAATTTACTGGTATTATCTATTTACTCACAGCCACTTGCTCCACTTCCAACCCAGTCTCTGTAGCTGTTTGTTCAAGAAGGGGCCTGTACTTCTTGGCCACACTGTTCATGCCACCTTCATACATGGCATTTAGATGTGCTATCTGGGCCACACTAAACGTTCTCCTCCTCTTAGCTGGTCGCTCCCCTGGCTCATCTTTACCAACATCGCTTTCACTAGAGCTGCAGTAACCCTCCATGCTGCTGGATTTAAGAAACGAAGGCGGAGTCAGTGTGCAATTGTGTGCATATGCGCGTTTGTACTGAGTGCCAACTTTGCCCCTTCTACGTGAGGGGAGAGTGCCACAAATTTCCCTTACTGAATAAGGGGAAAAGTACCTGAACCGGGTGCATTAACCTGGGTTAATCCTGACTTATTAACCCTCATTTACGCTAAGCAACGCGAACTTAAACGATACACACAATTTTTCCGGTATGAATCGTCAGTAAATATCACATGATTTTGAACGACCAATGGCTTTCACCCACACCGCTGACCGGAGCTCATGTAGGATATCGTCATGATAATGTCGGTATTTATTGTGTAAAAGTAGTTGCTAAACCATTTTACTTCTATTTGGACGTCAAGCTGGAGAAGTCAAGCATGAAGATGTTGGCGTTGACAGTGTTGTGTTCTACGGTGTCATTTCTTATTATAGCCAATGCTTATGCGGAAAAGAAGGAGTTTAAACCTACTTTGATTTACTTACTCAATTCCAACATGAGTTTGAGCGTAATTTACCTCCAAGCTTTCATTATGTTATGGTACTTCTGCCAGGTTTTAAAAACCATTTTCTTTGGTACTCTGAGAGCTGCTGAAGTAGAGGTGATTTTCATATCCATACTCATAAATAAGATTATCAATAATTGTTTTCCATAGCACTTGGTGGAGAGCTCTTGGTATGCTATTTTGGAGACCTTCATTCTGTCAGCTTTTCACCAAGAACTCAGCATTGGATTTTTCTCCATGGTGACCATTCTGTTTATATCTAAGTGCTTCCACTGGCTAGCAGTTGACAGAGTGGATTTTGTACGTTTCTAGACCAAGGCTTATTTTTATGTAGTATGGTACCAATCTGAAGCCAAGTAATGGTGTACCTTATTAGAAATTTTCATTTTGCCATGCAACTTTTTAAGGGTTTGCTACGTGTGCTTACAGTGGCTTAAATATGGTTTGTGTAATTGATGTCCCTTTACCTGCCCACATGGATATCCTGGATTTGTGTCCTGATGCATGGATGTGCAGGGTTTCATACAGAGGTAGTGGCGCCCTGGGATTTCCTCCTCCCCCCCTCCAGAATTTCATGAAATAAATTAATAATATTTACTACTTAATGGTATTCTGTGGTTATGATTTATAATGGTATTCTGTGAGTTTGTTGTTTGTATATATCTTATAGTTGGTGAAAGTTCACTTCAGTTAATTGAGGTCCTTCAATTGCAATACACATTAGTCTTCCAAGATTGGTGTCACTAATTCTAGACCTGAGACAATTTTTAATTAAACGGGTGTGGTTTCAGCAAAATTGGGTGTAGTCAATCAAACGTGTGGGGCCCCCCCCCCCCCCCCCCCCCCCCTCCTTCCTAAACTCTTTCTCCCCCCCCCAGAAAAAAAATCCTGTATGAAATCCTGATGTGTGTACAGATGGAACGGAGTCCAGTGATCACATGGCTGTTCCATGTGCGTGCTATATCCCTCTTCTTTGTCCTTCTCTTCATGGATTATATGTTTGTTCGATACTCCTGGAACACTCTTCATTCCAAAGGCCCTTCTGTTTCCATCGTATTTGGCTTGGAGGTGAGTACTAAATTATACACATTGTTATTTAAAGTTACCTTGGGTGATATCTTTAATTTAAGAGGCGCATATTTGCCTTTTGTATTAAAATATTGCAGAACAAACATTTGGTGTTACATGTGAGTGGTGATCACAAGGAAAGAGCCAATATGTGTAAAACCTCATGTTAACCAACTTTTCATATCTGTTCATTCTTTTGGTTTGATGCTTCTTTTCACTGACCTTTGTGTGCATGGAGTAGGTAGATACACAAGTTAGTACAATGGTCTGAGAAACACATGTGATTGACAGTCTGGTAGTCCAGGCACTTACACTAACTACACTCACTCACTCACTGTCAATATAACACTCCTTCCTAGTTTGTCATGCACACCTTCCATCATTTTCTTTTCTGTTTTTTTGTTTTGTTTTGTTTTTTGTTGTTGTTGTTATTGTTTTTCCTTCAAAATTATAGCAACATTAAGTCATCCCAAGGCTTGCTGATAAGTAGGCTTATTTAATTTTGACTATAGCTTTAACTCCTTGATAGGCAGAACAAGTAAGGCTAGATCATTTCACAAACATGTGCACCTAAAAATTAAAACTAGCAAGGTATAGACTGGAATTTAGAATTTAAAGTATTACATAATATTATCAGTGGTTGTGTGTATGACTGTGATTGGTGCAGTATGCCGTTATGTTCCTGAGTGCACTGTCTTCTGCCCTTCACTATGTACTCCACACCATAGACAGACAGAGTGAAGATCCATGGGAAAATAAAACTATCTATATACGGATCATTGACATTGTAGTTGGTGAGCTTCATGGCGTAGTTGTTGCTGTAATTATTATTATTTCTGTTGATTTTTTTTAGCCTTCTTTTGAGTTTACTTTGTGAATGATTGCATCAATCATGAAGAAAACTTACTTCCATTTAATAACTGGTTCCCATAGAGCTGATTCAACCCTTATTTTTAATTCCACTCTACATGTGATGCAATTGGGAATATTTCCATAAGTCGTGATATAAGTTCTTGTGCCATAATTTTCCAAGGGAAGCTAAAGGTTCCATTTTTGAAATGCTTATTCTGTTAACTGGATCCATGGAATCATCTTGCCTTACCTAGCAACACATCCTCCTAATGGCTTCCTCCTCTTCCTAGTCCTCACGAATTGAAAGCAAACACAATAACAGGAGAAGCAAGACAGAATAAATGAATTAATTTGTGTTGTATGATAATTTAATGGTTGTCTTTCCTTGTAATGTTTCAGGTTTCTTCAAGTTGGCGTTGTATGTGAGTTACATGGCCTTCATGTTGTATGTGCTCTTCATTCCTCTGCACATCGTCAGACGTGTCTATGTCATAGTGAAGTAAGTCCACTGGACACTGAAGGTTTACATACAGTTCACTGGTTGTACTTAATAATATGCTAGTTGGTGTGCTTGAGCACAAATGGCGAGCGAGCCTGCATAGTTAGGTTACATAAGACTAGTATGTCTTTTACCTGAAGAAGCTTCTATTTCCATATTTCATGATGACAAAGTGGATTCTATTTAAGCAGTTGACCTTTAATTTTAGCAAACTAATACAGAATTACTATTTTACCTCAATTTCCTGAGTAGTGGTAACTTCCGTAGTATCAAATTTAAGCCATTTTGACTATCTGAATTACTAGTAACTCTTGACAACAGGCTCTCAGCTAAACAAAAACAAAGTAACGTTATTATTTTTTTTGTAATTAAAGGTGCTGGTAATTGTTTTATATATTTGGCCAATATTTTGGAGCTAAAACTTCAAGACAGATGTCACTATATTGGAGAAGAAGCAATCTTTCTACTAATTGCTGTTGTTGTTGTTTGTTTGTTTTTTTGTTGTTTGTTTTTGATTTTTTTAATTAATTTATTTATTTATTTATTTATTTTGTGGATACAGGAATTTCGACATCCTGGCTTCCCAGCAAGCTATACGACATCTCAATACACTGTAAGTTGTGAATGGATGGACTGCAAACATCAAAGTTATGCAGACACCAACTCTAGCATTGCTCTTATTTGGAAGTTCAAATACAAAGAAAGGTTTCATCAGTTGATTATCTCATTCTTTCTTCTTCTTTAGTATTTTTTCTCACAAGCTTAAGTTCGTGTCTCCTCCTTTCTCTCTCTCTCTCTTCCTCTCCTCGTCCCTCTCTCCCCCCCCCCCCCCCCCCCCCCAGTTATCCAGATGCCACTATAGAAGAGTTGGAAGCAGTGAACAATGTGTGCATCATCTGTAGAGAGGAAATGGTGTCTCGATGCAAGAAGCTTCCATGTAACCACATCTTCCACAAGGCTTGCATCCAGTCATGGTTTCAGAGGCAGCAGACGTGCCCTACATGCCGCATGGACATTCTCAGCATGAGCTTGGGCCCCCAGCAGCGAGTGGCAGGGGTTGGTGTGGGTGCCCCTCAGGGGGCTCAGAGGCAGCCTGGACCAAGGCAGCAGCAACAGCATAATTTCTTCCAACAGCCTCCTAACAATGCAGGTTTGTATTAACAAGGTGTGGCTTTTTTTTTTTTTTTTTTTTTTTTCCTTTTTACTTTCTTTAAGATGAATAGTTGCCTTTTACTTTTTGAAGACTTATATAGCATTTATAAAACAGAGTATTTTTACAACCCAACTTGAGAAGAGTCAATTCAAATTTTGAAATTTCATAGCTCATAATGATTTTTTTTTTTTTGGGGGGGGGGGGGGGGACATAGCCATTTAAAAACAACTAAAAATTCCCTGCATAAGGAGTAAGAAGTATTGTTATCAGGCTTTATTGAACTATTTTTCTGTCTTATCTTATCCAGCGTGCTTATTCATTACTCTGTTTTCCTTTCACGTTAGGATTTGTTCCTCCTCCAATGATGTTTCCTCCCCCAATGCCATTTTTCCCGCACATGATGCATCAACAAATGAGACAACAACAACAACAACAGTCTCAGCAACAACAGCCTCAAGAGCAACCGCCAGCTGATGGTATGTTGACATTAATTAGCAGTTGCTGTTAAGAATCTCGTTTCTGTGTGTGTGTACTTAATACTATTTTGTTGTGTTAGTAGCAGCTCCTGGTGGTGCTGGAGATACAGCCCAGCAGCAGCAGCAGCAGCAGCAGCCTCAAGAACCGACACAGGCTGGGCCAGATGCCACTGGTACCACTCCTGTGGCACCAGCAAGTGTTGGGGGAGGGGCTGGCACAAGTGCAACAGCTTTTCCTCACGCTACTTCTCAACCATTTGTCGTTCCTCCCTTCCCGTTTCCTCCTCCTCCAATGGCTGGTGCTGGCTTTGGATTTGTTCCCACTGGACCAATCAGTAAGTGGTGGTTAAAAGGGAGTAAGCAATATTACATAGTGGCCTTCTGTCAGGGGTTCATTTGGGAGTCATCCCCCCCCCCTTGAAATATTCAAAAAAAAATTGTAAGCAAACAGTGAAGTTAAAAGTGAATAATGAAGGTGATTGTAAATGCTTAAGTCCTGAGTTTGTTGCATTTCTAATTATTCTTGGTAATTGAGGCCCATTTCCTCTTCTATCTTAATTATGTATGGAAGTTGTGATCCCCTTGTAGCACAAGCTCAATCTTGCCCCGCCCCCCTTAGATTAATTCCTAAATGAACCCCTGCTTCTGTTGCACTTCATATTGTGTTACTCAGTACAATTTTTTTTCTTCTTTCAATGCAGCAAATCGTTACATGTCCAAGGTATATCCAGTCAGATTTAGCAATGGAAATTTATAAGCACAACAGTGAGGGTGGGGAGGGAAGCAGTACCTAATTTATCTTCATAGCACAATAAACTTGGTCACTCTCCCCCCCCCATTGGTTAATGGACACACATAGTCACACACAAATACCGCTAGATTACATTGATGTCATCCTGGACAGGTGGTGATGCTCTCAAAGACCTCTCTACTGAGCAGCTTCAGCAGTTGGAGGGTATGGAGCGTGCTAATGTGGAGGCCAGACTGGCTGTGCTCAGGGACGTACAGAAGCTACTGGACAGTGCAGTTCTCAGACTGAACCAGTACACTGCAGTCATGTCCACCATCAGGTAACTAGAGACGTGGATGCTCAGGCTATTCATTTGGTGAAGGAAAGGGTCAGCATTATGGTTCAGAATTTTTTTTTCTTTTTCTTTTTTTTCTTTCTTTCTTCCTTTATTTATTTATTTATTTATTTGTTTATATATATTTTCCAAATCAATACAGTGCTTCCAGCTTAAAGAGTGGATTTTTTAGCTTTTTGGTTAAGTGGTTATTGTTGTGGTTATAGGTGATGGAACTGGGAGCTTCAAGACAGTGAATTTGGAAGTGTTTAACCCTTTCGTTCCTGAATTGTTTGGACGCTCGCGGAAAAATCTAATTTTCTACCGCGGAATAGAGCATTGCCGTTTTATTTTTTTAACTCGATGCTGGCTGGGAAAACCCCATAGCAACCATATGTCACTAAATAGACCAAGAGTTTGGGATTCCCCTCATTTTTTGATTGAGAAAATTGAATAATTATTTAAGCCATCTACTAATATTTCAAAAAAAAAAAAAAATTTTTCCCCCCCCAAAAATTCACTTTTCCCATCAATAAAAAAATAAAACAGAAATAATATTGTTTGATGTATTTTATACCAATATTATATTAGTTCAACAATAAAATGTTGTTTGTTGTGTGTGGTGCTGATTGTGATCATGTAGGAGACATCCATGAGTGTCCACAAGGAACGTATGCCATCGGACGTCGAGCTCCACTACAAAACAATTTCATATACACAAAAACACAAACAACAAAGATATTTGTAATACAAACAACAAATTATTCATGATCCTATATAATTGCAACTTTATGATGTATTGTATGCGGTTTCAGTTTGGGGTGGGGCTCCGAGTGTACTTCGCCACACCCATTTTTTGGAACCTACACTACTTTGATGCACATCTTTGCATAAGAGTCTATACTTCACACTGATGATCAGTGTTCGGTCCTATGCACTAAATGGCTCAGTTATGATAGGAACATAATGGGATACAATATCAGACTAAAAATAAATGCTTCCAAAATGTTCATTTCTATTCAACTCCCAAAATTCTAGGTGGGGAACCCAGGGCTAGCCTCCCACTGTATGAACCCCTGGTATGTATACTCCACACTGTCCATGAGAGAAACAATCGTTGTATTGAGAAAGTGTAATTTGAAAATGAAAAGCAGTACAAGCACACACGTGGAATTCAACCGGCATGGATGGTGTCACAGACTGAACGATCCCTCCCAGGTTAGGATTGACTGGTGTACACACACACACACACACACATGAAATTCAACTTACATGGGCAGGCATAGTAGCCCCGATCCAAAAAGATCCAGAGTTCCCTCCCAGGTTGGATCCGGAAGCGCCGCATACTGTTTGTCCATGGTTGCTCTCTCATTCCACAAACGCACGCACACACATATACACACACACACACACACACAAGAAAAAAGAAGCTACAGGTGAATACAGATCATACAAATAAATGTATAATTTATTATACATAAATTGACTGGTGTACACACACACACACATGAAATTCAACTTACATGGGCATAGTAGCCCCGATCCAAAAAGATCCAGAGTTCCCTCCCAGGTTGGATCCGGAAGTGCCGCATACTGTTTGTCCACGGTTGCTCTCTCTCATTCCACAAATGCACGCACACACATATACACACACACACACACATACACACAAGAAAAAAGAAGCTACAGGTGAATACAGATCATAAAAATAAATTTATAATTTATTATACATAAATTGACTGGTGTACACACACACACACACACACACACGCATGAAATTCAACTTACATGGGCATAGTAGCCAAAAAGATCCAGAGTTCCCTCCCAAGTTGTATCCGGAAGCGACGCATACTGTTTGTTCATGGTTGCTCTCTCTCTTTTCCACAAATGCACGCACACACACACACACACACACACACAAGAAAAAAGAAGCTACAGGTGAATACAGATCATAAAAATAAATGTATAATTTATTATACATAAATTGACTGGTGTACACACACACACACACACACACACACACATGAAATTCAACTTACATGGGCATAGTAGTCACGATCCAAAAAGATCCAGAGTTCCCTCCCAGGTTGTATACGGAAGTGCCACATACTGTTTGTCCACGGTTGCTCTCTCTCATTCCACAAATGCACACACACACATACACACACACACACACTAGAAAAAAAGAAGATACAGGTGAATACAGATCATAAAAATAAATGTATAATATAAATTGACTGGTGTACACACACACACATACATGAAATTCAACTTACATGGCATAGTAGCCCCGATTGGAAAAGACCCCCCTCTCCCCCCCCCCGAGTTCGTTCCCTCCCCGGTTAGATCTGGAAGCGCCAGAATAACATTTCAACTCCACGCACACACATATACATAGAGTGTGAAGCTCCACTACAACACCACAAAAACACAGACAACGACAACGACAATAACAATACATATTACAACTTTTGGGATGTTCAGGGGGGGGGAGGGGGGGGGGGGGAGCAGCCACAAATATCAAAGTCTGTGGTCCTTCACACAAAAGATTATGGAATATCAATGGGTGTGTTGTCATCTTTCTTCCACTCTCCCCCTACCTCATCCACCCGACTCTTGTTCTTCGGTTCCCGCCTTCTCCGACCGCGAGGACGTCCAGAACTCGGAGCAGGAGGAGCCACTTCCTCTTCTTCATCACTGGAACCTGCTGCCTATTCGTGTTTCATCATTGGAAGACTCAGGTCCGGTATCCTCTCCTTCATGACTGGAAGACTCTGCTCCTGTCGCCTCATCTGCGTAATCGGGGTCGGTGACTGCATTCACATCTGGTCCTAGTAGTATATGTGGTAAAAAAAAATTTTAATTTTTTTGAAAATTTGAATTTGTTCAAAAAACCACAAGCCACTTTCAAATCTCAAAACTCAATGAAATATATATATATTATAGCTAAACAGCTTACTCTATCTCAATATAGCTATAAATAAGTCCTTTCCACAACAGAAGCTTGCTATTTTTCAAGAGAAAGACAAGAGAAAGACAAGCTTACCTCGATCATCTTCTTGACTCCCATTTTCAGTATCAGAGTTGACGGGGTCTGGTCCACCAACCCTGATACAGGGCCTCCTATAGCCCTAGATGTCGTCTCCCTTCTCTCCGCTTGATCCTGAGTCGCTAGAGTCAGCATCAAGCAAGTCTAAAACTTGCACCGCATTGTAATTTCTAGACGCCATCTTCCAAAAAATGACTTTGAAAAAAATTTTTTTTTGCATAGTTACCGGGGTCACACGACACGCTCACTTTTTTCCTATGATGTAATAAGCATTACCTAAGACTGTACGTAATAGGGAGGTCCCCAGTTGAACTGGCGATTTTATAAAAAATGGAGAAGACAGTAAGTCCAACCGCAAAGTCTTGGTCGGCAAAGAAGCGGTTGTTTCAATGTGTTATGGAAGGCTACTGAGCTCAAGCAATTTTTTGCTGCTTCTACAAAGCTCTGGAGATGACTGGATCCATAAATGAAGCTGCTGTGAAGAAGGTAACTTTTTTTTTAAATTCGACGGAGAACCGATGTTTTTTTTTTTTGCCGAGGAAGAAATAAACGCAACTGCTGTGAGGTACTGTCGAAGCAGTCCTGGCTGAAAGCTATTTTAGATGCTTCTCCAATGCATTGGGCACCTGTGTATGCAATCTGAAGGTTCTAGCTATAAAGTAACTATTTTTAAAAATTCGGAGAAGTCAATCGGTCTTCACCCGCGAGCAACTCTAAGATGTAGTCTATGGAAATCCTGAATACGTCGTCGTTTTGAATACGTACGTCGTCGTTTTGAATACGTCGTCGTTTAAACGCGCGCGCGCATTCCAGAACTTCGCTGGCTCGCCCAACCAATGCTACACGAGCAACACCGCCAAGTCACGCGAGCAACTCTAAGATGTACATAGTCTATGGAAATCCTGAATACGTGGTCGTTTTGAATACGTGGTCGTTTAAACGCGCGCGCGCATTCCAGAACTTCGCTGGCTCGCCCAACCAATGCTACACGAGCATTTTCTAGTCTATGGAAATCCTGAATACGTGGTCGTTTTGAATACGTGCGTGGTCGTTTTGAATACGTCGTCGTTTTGAATACGTGGTCGTTTAAACGCGCGCGCGCATTCCAGAACTTCGCTGGCTCGCCCAACCAATGCTACACGAGCATTTTCTAGTATTGCCTTAAAATTATTATGTATAACTTTGGTAGCTATACCTTGAAAATTAAGTGAGTTGTGGCTGTTTTTCACCAAAAAAAAATTACGCACGGTAAGGGTCATCAAATGATGACGTTTAGAGCGGATTGTGGGCCTTTTAGTACACGTAAACGCGACGTCACAAAACAGCGCATGCGTATTTGTGCAAGGGCGCCAGTTTACCGCTAATTGTTACACGGTATGGCTGATTTAGCTACGGCTGTATCTCAGGCCCTAGGTATCAAGTTTTACGGCGCTATTATACTGCCTATCACGGCCAGCGTTTTAGCTTCCGTCTGGAGCTGCTGCACAACCCGTAGGACTCCAACTGCATCGCCCTGATGTTGTCAGAATACCGAATGCTGGGAGCCTTGGGAGTATTAAACTCCTTCAGCTTTTCTTCAGCTCTTGAAAAAGATGACCACTTGGATAGGCTTGGCTCCACGTTAGTAATATACCAGCCAACAATTCTGACTGATTTCGACTTCGTTTACTGCTGCTAGTTAGAACGATGAGAATCCATACAGCCGCTTGCAGTTAGGGAAAGTCCCGTCTTACCGCTCGGGGAAATAACCGTTCGACCTTTAGCTCGTTAAGGGTGCTGCGACATAGCAACGCGCGCGCACCCGCACGCACCACAAATAACCACAAAAATCCGCCTTGCTCGCAATAGTAAAAACAACCGCTAACTTAGCTTGCGCGGGTAATTCAAAGCTTCCCGCCTACCAATTGATAAAACTAACCGAGGCCCCGCCCCCGCTATAAGTTGTAAAGAGCGCAGCTGTTTGATTTTCTTGGCTTACTTTATCAGTATTGATTCTCCCTAGAGCCGACACTGGCTCCCAGATTGTATCCAAGCTTTGACAGGTAAACAATACCTCACTAATGACTCCATTATTTTAATTTTTTATTCTTGTGCAAAACTTCTTCCTGATATATCACTCATGATTTTTTTTATTTTACAGTATTGTGATGAACAGTGATAATTTTTATGAATGTATATAATAATAATGATACTTATTTTATATAAAAAATATTTTGAAATAGCCAGCTAAATATAGATGAATGTTTTGTGATGTAGCTAGCTAAGTAAGGATGAATAAACAAATGAAGTGAATAGCTAAGTACAGAAAACTGTACACAAACTGAAACTGTAGAGTTTCCCAGCAGCAAAAATGGTTCACTAATCTATTATAGGTACATACACACACTGAATATGCATCTAGCTAGCTTGATAAAAGGCTTCCCTTACCTGACCATGCCGAGAAAAACACTATTAACTAGACTACAATAATCTCCTCACACTCGTTTCAGTAGGGCTTATCATCGAGAAGGAAAGGCGGCCAGATAACTGGTTTGCTAACAGGTAGGCGCCCGAAAGTTAGAGAGTACCTGGAACTCACTTTCCCGCGGGAATTAATTGAATCTGTTGTGGGTGTGGTTTGAAAGTAATCAAGTCTCTGCCAAAAGATCGCGTGGACTAATTTTTAGTCCTGGAGCCTATTTTGTGTTTCTCCTCAGAAATGACTCCAAATTTCGTACACAGGCTGACTATGACCTTAGCTACAAAACGTTCGTTGCAATTTTTTTTGAAAGAAAAAATTTCGGGCGCGCTGCCGCGAGGATCAAATCAGCACAGTGAACTAGACAAAACAAAGCAGAATTGAGAAAAAGTACAACGAAGGTTTTGAAGACAATCAACAAATGTAGCAGTAGACGAAGAATAGGCTCGTCAGCGACGGCACCCGCGGAGGAGTTGTGGATTATATACTTGAGGCTGAGGAGCTCGTAACTTGAACGAAACAGGCTCCCAAGGCCCGTTCTTTTTATTTAGTTAGTCCATTAGCAGTACTCTTTAGGATCCACCCTTAGTTGGAGCTCTACAAACACCAAGAAAAAAGTTAGTAATCCCTAGCAACCAAAATCCAATTATTGTGAATATGTGCGTGGGCGTTGTCGCAGCACACCCTTTAACTAGTTACGTTTAATGACGAACTACCGCAAAATCGTGACATCAAAAAAAATGGCGTAAAATGTATTAGAGTGAATGAGAAAAGTGCTGTTCTCCGTTTTCCATTCTCTAAACAGGCAGTTAAACATTGTTGGGATGATGAAGAAAAGGTATGTGTATGTTAAATGACTGTAGTGAGGGTCTATACAGTAGTTTAAAAAAATCCACTCTTTAAGTTGGAAGCACTGTACTTGTGCATTTATGTATGTGGCATTTTATATTTGCCATTATTCACAAAAATTACGCTTCCTTGTTTAGTCCATCTGCTGGACCTGGATATCCTGGGTTCCCATTTCCTCCGCAAGCACTGTTCGTACCACAAGGACGTCAAAATGTCGGACCAACTGACAAGCAAGCACAGAGTGGGGCGTCTACATCAGACCAGCAAGCACAGAGTGGGATGTCTAGGGCTCAAGCTCCTGAAAATGTGAATGTTTTATTCTCAATGCCTCCCCTCAGTTCTCGTGACGGTGAACCAGAAGGTGGAAACTCAGCAGTGAATGATTACGCAATGCCTCCACCCACTTCTAAGGAAAGACCTTCTTTTGAGCAAGATAGTTTGGAGGGATACCAGAATGTTGGGGAGCTGAGGCAGAGAAGACTGGAAAGGTTTGATTCCACACCTGCTTCAATGTCATTGTCTTCTAGACCAAGAACTGATGAAAACGACGAGACACATCCTCAGGAAAACTAATTCATATTAATTATCTAACTGTCAATGATTTACAAGTATTTTATTTTATAATAATAAAAAATTCTTATCATTTATATTTGCACACAAGACAACACTAATGGCACAAACACTCTCATTCTACTTTAATTTATGCCAGCTTGTCTCATGATGTTGATAATTTTTCATGTGACGGGTAATAATAGATTATACTTCATAGAAGTAAACTGCTTGAAATGTTTTGTTGGAAGCATCAAATATGCAGTGTTAAAGGAATGATAACCAGCCAACACACATAAAAGGAAGAAAAAGTAAACAAATGAAAAAGTTTTTATATTGGTGTAGGAGTTTCTGGGCCGCCATATGACTTGAGACTCTTGTAGCTGCTTGACTGGGTCAAGACGTTGATGTAATGCTCAAATTGGAAGTACTTGTATGCCCAGAACGGACAGAACAAGATCACCATGCCGATGTTGATGAGCAAGTCAAGACGCTGGTCATGACGATGCCACGCCGTACCGGATTGATGGCGACAGCCACGACCGTCAGCAGTAGGAGGTACAGGAACCAGATGACGTAGCACACTGCCAAGATGATGTACAGCCGCAGTGCTGTACAACGGTTCTCAATGAGGTAGACCTGTCTCATCTCGTACAGGATGTATATCAGGATGAACAGCCTGTAGATTAGGTACACACCTCCAGCCCAGCTCTGGTACCCATGGTACAGGCCCACTGATAACGGGTAGTACTGCTCAGAAATCTAAGAACAATAAGACACAATTTAATATTTTATTGTTCTGTAAAAGGCAAGCTGATAAATGTAACGAACTATACAGTATGCCAATGTTTCAATCTCATTGAGTATAGTTCCTGCTACTCTAAGTTCATGATTGACTGAGATCAAATAAAATAAAACAGTGTCAGAGAGAGTACATGCTACATGCATGTACGAATGGTACCTAGTCTCCTGTTCCTTTCAGTACTTCAGCAGTAGGCTAGTCTTATTTAGGATATGACGTGATTACTTCCTAAAGAGCTTATATTTGTTTTTTGTTGTTATTGTTTTGTTTTGTTGTTGTTGTTTTTTCAGGTCAGAAAAAAACAGCAAATGGTTGGAATAGTTATTCTTGATGAATAGATGTTACAGAAGCAATCGTTACTACAGAAGCAATCGTTACTCAGTAAAATCAAAGGCTATACTTGTACTTCTAGGGGGGAAAAAAACTTTGATCACCTAACTTTAACTAGAACATCAACTTCAGGTAGAATAATTAAGGAACTAGCTATTTGTGCTCAAGCACACCACTAGAATATATCAATTTTTTTACCTAATGGCGATAAAAAATAATAATAAATAAAGCAATAAAATTTAAATTTAAAATAAAAAAAAAGGGAAGATAATATCACCAAGGGAAGTAGAAGAGAGAAAAGCACACACATATTATTACTGGTAGACACTATCAGTGTGGGAGAATACAGACCCAACTTCACATGTCATAAACCAAATATAAACCAAAGGTGTGAAACAGTTGTTGGGATAACAAGACAAAGAACTGAACCATCCACAACTATAAATAAATAAAAACTAGTGAGATCTCAAAAACAAAAAGAATACCATAACCCTTCCACTGCTGAAAGCAAAACCACAACACAAACACACAACTGTGACTAGGCAAGACATTCCTAATGAGAAAACAAGTATAGAAATTGTGTAGTCTAAGCTATGTGTATTTTTATCATTTATTTTTTCTCCTTATATAAACTTCAGAGTCTTTTCTATAGTGTATTTTTTTCCTTCTTTATGAACTTAGCTTATTCTTCTTCATGGCGCTGTTTGTTCATTCAAGTATTCTCTGAAAATTGTTTCTATCCACACAAACACTGAAATTTCCATCTCAGTTCTGACAAACAACAATGCAAATTAGTGCACAGACTCCACTTGAATCTCATTATGGTTTACAACAACCAATAGAGGCATGTATGGAGCAGAAATGTCGAGGAAGTAAATTCCTGGCCTTCTATATACGTGTAAAGGGAGAGGTATTTATATATAAAATCAAAGTTGGGGGAAGAAAAAAAATTGAAAAAAATTGAGGGTTACCAAGGCCCTGAGCCAACACACTGGTGACTAAAGCCAGGGTCAGGGGTCACTCCTTTCACACGTTTAATCTTAGCTTCTACCCTTCAGACACTTGAAAGATAGAATTTCATTTTCATTTTAGGAATCCACCGTGCACACGCACACACACACTACACCACTTAGTTTCCTTGCAAAAGGAAAAGTTTTCTTAAACTTCAATGTACACGGTACATCCAAAACACTCAACAAGTACCACACACTGCCCACTGGCCAACCACTTTCCCAAGTGCTTGCAAACCTCCCCCTTTCAATAGCTTTGGGGGACTCAGTGAACACTTAGTTTAGGAAACACTGCATGATCACCACACTATGATAATAGGTAGCTGCTCTATGCTGTTACACACATGCCATGTTTATTTCTGCTACCAAACACCGAAGAGTGTATGAGCTCAGCTAACACATAAACCCCTTCCAAAACCCGGGAGATGCTAAAGAGCTTGATGAGCAAGTGGATGCTGTACCGCGCCTTCTACGGAGACCTCGGTTGTGCAGGAGAAAATGAGATGCAATCAGAATTATGTATATTACACTTGTCAGAGTATGATGACATGAATATTTCACTCACAGGCTTAATGTTTTCACTCACCTAAGCCTCGTGAAAATAAATTAGCCTGCTCATGAAATATCTCGCCATATATATCACACTCTGACTCAATATATATATATAATATATATATACATTATCAAGATGATTTGTTTATTTTTTCTTTAATTTTTGTCTGTCTGTAGCGATCATTGGTGGTTGGCATCCTTAAATTTGTTTATTGGAGATAAATTGATTTTAACGGGCAAGTCATGGTTAAATGATAACATTATCGACGCTGCTCACCATCTTCTGAAGGCTGAAACCAATATGTCATATATACAGATATTAAATCTTAACGCTAACCATTGGGTTACTGTTTCCAATAAGCTTGGTGATGCCGTTAGTTCCGACAACACTTACATATTTGACAGTTTGATGCCAAAAAAGTTAACAAGAGTTTAATTAGGCAGGTATGTAGCTTCTGATGGCACCAAGCAAAAGTTTGAGGTTTAACATAGTCGATGTCATACGGCAGGTAAACAGTTATGACTGTGGACTTCATGCCATCGCTGCAGCCACAGATATTGTATTTGGAAGAGACCCAGCCAAATCACGGTGGGATGTGTCTCAGATGCGATGTCATCTGTCACGTTGTTTTGAAGATGGGAAAATGTCTGTATTCCCAGTGACTGGAGAGAGACTCATTCGTTTTGGTCGCCGTGTAAAGACTTCTGAGGAGATTAATATCTATTGTGATTGTCGGATGCCATTTGATTGTGATAAAGACTTGGATGAAATGATCGAGTGTCAGTTGTGCCTTGTGTGGTATCATGTGCATTGTGTGGATGTGGATATTACAAAATACACACGTAAAAAGCGTCGGTACTGTGTTAAATGCAAAGAGTATATGCACTGAAATTTTTTTGTGTTTTCATATGAATATTTTTCTTAATCACTATTGTGGAACTGATTCATATTCACTATTCGAACATTGCATCATCATTACATCATACTATTTGAACATCGCATATCATGACATCATTAATAATTGCATCATCACAAAATATACGAAAACCTGCATGGCGATTGATTTGACTTTGTTTGAACTGTTACTCTCGGGCATTGCTACATTGGCGTAGTCGGCAGGATCTGAGCTTGCAGATAGGCGATGGCAGCTAAGCCTCCTGTGATCCCTGAACTATTCTCTGGTGACAAGAGCTGGGATGATTGGATCTACCACTTTGAGAGCGTGGCCGAGGTCTGTGGCTGGGACAATGCCAACAAGCTGAAGTGGTTGCGTGTCCGCCTAACAGGGAGAGCTGGTCAAGTGTTTATGAGACTCCCTGATGACTCCAAGGCAGACTATGACCAAGCTAAAACTGCATTTGAAGAAGTCTGTCTCTGAAGAAGGTGCTGTAGCGATATCCTCCGTGCAGGGGACAAGTGACCTCAAGATGATCATGGAAAAGATGGTATGGATGGAAACCCAGCTAAAAGAGATGCAGCAGAGAGGCTTGGGTAGTGGTCGAGGACGGAGGAGAACTGGACGATCAGGATCGCGTGAGTGCTGGAACTGTGGTGGAGTAGGCCATATCTCCCACAATTGTCCTTCTCTCAAGTGTTCTCAGGGAAACGAGCAACCTCCTGCGCGGTGAGCCAAACGCGGGAGGAAGATCAAGAGGCTCATGTGAGTGTTAATATACCTACCTTGTCTGTTACATGGAAAGATGCATACCCTCTTCCCCGGGTAGATGACACCCTCGACACCCTGGCTGGATCCAAATGGTTCAGCACTCTGGATCTGTTAAGTGGATACTGGCAAGTTGAAGTGAGCCCAGAGGACAGGGATAAAACTGCTTTCTGCACACATGAGGGTCTGTTTGAATTTAGAGTAATGCCCTTCGGGCTGTGTAATGCTCCAGCCACCTTCCAGAGACTGATGGATGCCGTGCTGGCAGGTCTGCAGTGGTCCTCGTGTTTGGTGTATATTGATGACATTGTGATACCAGGAAAATCGTTTCCGGCACATCTGACCAATTTGCGTTCAGTATTTGACAGGTTAAAAGAGGCCGGGCTGAAGCTTAAACCTAGGAAGTGTCGCCTATGTTTGCATAAGGTGAATTTCCTGGGGCACATTGTTAGTGCTGATGGCATCCAGACGGATACGCAGAAGACAGAGAGAGTCTCTATATGGCCTACACCTACATCGCAGAAGGAGGTTCAGCAGTTCCTTGGGTTGGCAAGCTACTATCGGCGGTTTGTGAAAGATTTTGCTGCTATTGCCAAACCTTTGTATCAGCTCACAGAGAAAACTGCCAAAATTTTGTGGTCTGAGGATGCTCAAGCAGCATTTGATGAGTTGCGACAGCGCCTGGTGTCAGCACCCACACTGTGTGTTTCCCTGACTATAGTCTTCCGTTCATTCTGGATACAGATGCCAGTGATGCCCACCGTCATATCTGAACGAGTCATTGCTTACGCTAGTCGCACCTTGTCTCGACCAGAACGTCGCTACTGTGTGACCAGGAGGGAACTTTTGCAGTAGTTACGTTTGTTCAGCAATTCCGATCTTACTTGCTAGGCCGAGAATTCCAACTTCGCACTGATCATGGCTCCCTTACTTAGCTCACCAACTTCAAGGAACCAGAGGGCCAACTTGCACGATGGCTAGAGCGGTTACAGGAGTTTACGTTTCAGACCATACATCGTCCGGGAAAGAAACATGCCAATGCAGATGTCCTCTCACGCCGACCATGCTCCCAATGTGGGAGGGACGAACTTCAGCCATCAGGAGAAGGTGTAACAGTTGTGGCACCCTTGCAAGCGCATTCCCCTCATACTCTCCGCAAGGCCCAGCTGGACGATCCCACCATTGGCCCAGCATTGCGTGCTATGGAGGCAAAGGAAAACCTCAAACCAGACGCAATTGCTCGTGGAGGACCGGCAGTCAGACGGTTGGTGCAGCTCTGGGATCGGCTGTTTGTGGAGAATGGGATACTGAAACGCCAGTATGAGAGTATTCGTGGGCATGACTCATGGACTCAGTTTGTGGTTCCTCTTAAGTTACGTGACGAGATACTCAAAGAGTTACATTCAGGTGCCCTTGAAGGCCACTTGGGAGAAGACAAGACGGTGGGGAAAGTCCGAGAAAGATTTTACTGGCCTGGGATGCAGCGAGACATGATACAGTGGATCCGCACATGCCCGGAGTGTGCTACCCGTAAATCTCCATTCCAACGGAATCGTGCCCCCCTGAAGACAGTAGCCTCTGGTTTCCCTATGCAGGTGGTCGCAGTGGATATACTTGGCCCCTTACCAGAGAGTACAGCAGGAAACTCATACACATTAATAGTCAGTGACTACTTCACCAAGTGGTTAAAAGCTTTTGCTATTCCCAACCTGGAGGCAGTAACAGTTGCCCCAAAGTTGGTTGATCAGGTGCTTTGTCGTTTTTCCCCTCCTGACCAGTTGCATTCGGACCAAGGCAAACAATTTTGAATCTGAAGTAATGCAGGAGGTGTGCAGCATCCTGGGGATCAGGAAGTCTCGGACCTCTCCCTATCATCCGCAATGCAATGGACTTGTGGAGCGAAGCAATCGCACCAAGCTTAGTATGCTGGCAACCACCACCCATTCGACTGGGAAGACCAGCTCCCAAAAGTGTGTATGGCTTACAACTCTAGTATTCATGCCAGCACTGGTTTCACCCCATTCTACTTGATGTTTGGCCGTCAGGCACGACTTCCCATTGACCTGGCATATGGCACCCCTGTTAAGCACATTCCGACCAGCGAGTATGCTAAGGTGACCAAAACTGCTCTGGAAGAAGCTTATGCTCTGGTTCGACAGAAGCTCGATGCAGCCCATCGTGTTCAGAAAACTCATTACGACCGAAACGTACATGCCATTCTCTGTGGGTGATCTTGTCTGGTTACTTTCCCCAGCAGTGCCTCAAGGCCAAAACCGGAAGCTTTATCATCCGTGGTCTGGTCCGTATCGGGTTGTTGATAAGCTTTCAGAGAGTGACTACCGCATCAAGAAGCTGACGGGGCGCAAGAAACTTCAGGTTGTGCATTATGACCGGCTCAAGCCCTGTGACCCTGATACTCGATGGGATGACTTACATTTACCTGACCCGGCCCCACCCAACCCCACGGCTGCTGGTACCCCACCTGACTTGTTTGAACCGGACCTACTTGATACAGATGACGACACTGCAATGCCTCCCCCTCCAGGCCTACCTCTTGCCGGATCCCCACCTGCTCCACCCGTTATCCTACTCGCTCTCATGCTCGCCCCGACCGGTATGGAACCTATGTCGCCCACTGAATTTGTGGACAAATTCTTGTAAAAGGGGGAGTTATGTGGAACTGATTCATATTCACTATTCGAACATTGCATCATCATTACATCATACTATTTGAACATCGCATATCATGACATCATTAATAATTGCATCATCACAAAATATACGAAAACCTGACGATTGATTTGACTTTGTTTGAACTGTTACTCTCGGGCATTGATACAATATCATTGTTGTCATGTTATCTTAATATTTTTCAGTGCAATCTTGAAAGTGGTGTCAAATGAATAATGACTATGGTTGATATACAAATGACGGTTCTCAATGAGCGAGAAAAAGCTATGCATTTTTCTGTTAATTTTTTTGCAAGTAGAAGAGGTTGGAGAAGGAGATTGTCATATCTGATGATCAGCCAGTATTTAATCTAATACAGTCATGTAAAAGCAAAGGGGATTAACATTCATATTGTTTTCTAAAGGGCAGGTGTTAGCACATAAGTATTACTAGATGGCTAGAAGTTACAGAGGTAGCTAATCTCTCTCAGTGGTAAGGGACTCCATCTGGACCCAGCTTTACTGAGTATTAAAGACAAGCTGCTTGTGCAACATATGCTAATTGTATATCTCTACGTTCCTAAAAAAGTGAAGTTGTTTCCTTTTAACCAGCTATTTCAACATACACATTGTGTATTAAAATAGACTTATTATTGTGAAATACATGAATCTATTTCCAAGTTATGGATTATGGACGGTGACTGGTTCCACGGCATCCAAATAAGAGTGTATAGTTTTCACATATCAAGATTTTCTGCTGACATTTTGTCACTATGTAGTAAGTTTCAAGTCTGGATAAAAAATTACATGAACATTGTAATAGTTCACCATAGTTCATACGTTAGAAAAACTTATGCAGTATGTATGTTTATATGTGTGTATAGATAACATATTTGCACATGCTCAATGCCCTCAAACTGGCTGAGGAGAAAAACTGGCGCGTGACTCAGGAAGTGCCACGCCCACACCTCTCATCCATCGTGGCTAAAAACCGTGAGGTTTATGCCGAGTCTTGCAACCTACAAATAGAGTCGGTGGACGCACAGCTCAGCCTGGAGCTCCTCTTCTCCTGGAACAGCTTCACTGCAGACATGTCCAAGTTTGTGGAAGAGAAGTCTTCTTCAGGAGACGATAGGAAAGGGCGTGGCAAATGGGAGGCAAGTAGAGTGAGCAAGGCAGAGCTTGCGGTACACAAGACAACTCGAGACAAACTCGTTCATCTTTTAAATGCAGCCACTTCACCGCATGCCAATTAAACAACTCCACTCCACGACACTTGGCTCAGTGCAGGCAAAGGATCGAATAGTAAAAATCAATTTTAGAAAAACCATCTAATTTTTTCTTTGTGTACACTCACTCACTTTCATACATCTACTTTTATAAGATCAGATCTTTCCAAAGCCCCTCAAACTTTTAGGCTTGTGAAGACAAAAACTGCTACTTCTCTCTGTCCCACTCTTCGAATTATAAATATTGAACAGGCCATGATTAAGAGATGCAAGAAGAAGGAGGAGGAGGGGGGGGGGGGGGGGGGGGGGGATGATAGTGAAAAAAGTAAGCAAGATACAAACAACACTGAAACATGATCATGTGACTACACTGGAAACAAACACAATGAAAGGAGACAATTTGAATAGATTACTTACAAAAAAAGATGATCACATGATTATCATGTGACTTTATAAATGCATGAAGAAGCAAAAAAAAAAAATCCCTTGTCAAGCTACTTAGAAAACACTCTCATTGTAGAAGACGCTACATTGTCCTGTCCTTCTCTAAGTCATTGCTGTAGAGGCTGGCTTCTCTTGTCTGGTGTTCTCTGTTCTTGAAATGTCTCTTCAAGTCCAACTGAGACTGGAATGTCGTACGGCATAGTATGCAGTCAATGGGGCCAGCTGGTAAGGTACCGCTGTAACACAGACAAGGACATGAGAGTAAGGCAACCACATGCACAGTTTAAGACGTGCTAGTAGGGAGGGAGGGGCTACACTAGAATGAGACAGGAATGTAGTAAAATGACGCTTTGAAAATAAATAATGCAAGTGAACTAATAGTTGATATACATTTGTAAGTTATGTTCCAGATAAATCCAATTTCTATTTTGAGTGGGAGGAGAAAAAAAGAGGCACAGTGGTTACTACAACTGGTACTTACTTGGCTAAGCTTTTCTTTAGTTTTTCAAGTTCCTTTCTCTTGAGCAACACCTTTGTAACCCTCTGCAAGTCTATTCTCTCCCCACTGATTTTGATGCCATCGACCATCTGGTAAAGGGGTGGCACTTCATCTTCACCTGTCACTTCCACCTTGTTCTTGGTTTCAGCATATTCAATATCGTCTGGGTGAACTTGGTTCCAACCTCTCCTACCACAGGAGTATGGTGGAATGGAAATACGAGGTTTCAGGAAAAGACTGCAGAAAACAAGTGCCATAAACCCCCAATTATTATTAGGGACTACTGGAATGAGATACACAATATAATATAAACCTTCTCGCGCATGCGCACTGAGGATTAATAAATTACCTCAGTTGACCCCTGAAGAGGACTTCGGCAAGAAGTCAAAACATCGGGTTAAGTTTTAATTAACATAATATTGGCTGTTAGAACGAGAAAATCTGCTATTATGATAACACTGATCTGAAGTCTGACAAACTCATTCTTGTCAATTTATTTCTGCCTAAAAAGTCGAAACTAATTATTATTTCTGATCCACTCCACTAGCAACACTTCCTATGCTGGTCAACACATTCCATGCAGTAACTCTCTCTGTGCTGTAACCACCCACCCACCCACCATCTTACTCCCTAGCAATACAAACTCACTCCTTGACCATTTCTCTGATGTTCTTCTGTATCTTCCTCACAGCATGCTCCCCCCACTCCGCCTGCAGGTTGTCTGCCTCCAGCACCAAGTTAATGGCTGTCTTGATACGATTCACCTATAATCAGACCACACCCACATTTCAGACACGTATACAAAAAGTAATTACACATGCATGTACCATACACTCCACACATCCTCCAGCCCAATTTTATTATACTTTAGATCCCGTTGCTATATTGTTACTACTTAGTAAGTGTGCACTATTTTTTGCCTTTAGCCATTTCTGCGAAAATGCTGATAAACAAAGTTGCTAGTGGAAACTGGGCATGCGTAAACGGGATCTAAAATAGTTAGAGCATGCGCGCTTAGGTACTGGTGAATTTAGTGCACACAGCCCTCGGGCTTCAGTGCACTAAATCCACCAGTACCTAAGCGCTTATGCTCTAACTAGTACTTAATTCCTTACTACTACTATTACTACTACTACTTGCAAGCAACCAATTCACTCCTTTAGTTAACCCATACAATTTGTTTCACCACTCCTGGTTCACAGCTCTGTCTTTAGCCACGCCCACTCTCCAGCTCCACCCACCTGGCTGATGTGTTCCTGGGTGATGAGAGTGTCAAATATGATTTCTATGTCGTGTTCTGGGAATATGCTGCAGCCGGAGCTGGGATCAAACCCGAGCCCGCACTGGGCACCGACATACTGCCTCTTCAACTCGTCACACCTAATAATAACGAAGTTCACCATCACAGTTTTGACGAGAGAGAATGAAAAATATTTATATTCATGGGATGACTTGTATCCTGTGGTATTGCAATTTCATTAAGTTTTCATTGTGGCTATTTCACAGACTAGTCTTTGACTGAGTTGAACTAATGGTGAAGTTCTGCAACTACAAATGGCGAGGGAGCTAGGACTTATGTTTATCACAAATAGAACACATTTATAGCTCGCTCACCAATGCTGATAATTAAAAGGGGGGGGGGGTTTCCTATCCTCAAAAAACCCCTCCCTCTCCCAGCAAAACTTCTGTATAAAATTCTGCAAACTAACTAGTCCAGTGCACCAGCACTGGATAGTATCACAATAAAAGAAACTTTTTACCAACTACTTGCAGATTCGCATTCTGTCATACGACACAACTAACCACGCCCACCAAATAATGCATCACCGGACATGAGCGTTCCTTGTAACTATCACATGACCAATCCTATGCACCCTACAAACAATCCATAATGGTCACATGACCAATCCTAACCAATAATCCGTAATGGTCACATGACCAATCCTAACCAACAATCTATAATGGTCACATGACCAATCCTAACCAACGATCCATAATGGTCACATGACCAATCCTAACCAACGATCCATAATGGTCACATGACCAATCCTAACCAATGATCCATAATGGTCACATGACCAATCCTAACCAACAATCCATAATGGTCACATGACCAATCCTAACCAACGATCCATAATAGTCACATGACCAATCCTAACCAATGATCCATAATGGTCACATGACCAATCCTAACCAATGATCCGTAATGGTCACATGACCAATCCTAACCAACAATCTATAATGGTCACATGACCAATCCTAACTAACGATCCATAATGGTCACATGACCAATCCTAACCAATGATCCATAATGGTCACATGACCAATCCTAACCAATGATCCGTAATGGTCACATGACCAATCCTAACCAACAATCTATAATGGTCACATGACCAATCCTAACCAACGATCCATAATGGTCACATGACCAATCCTAACCAACAATCCATAATGGTCACATGACCAATCCTAACCAACAATCCATAATGGTCACATGACCTATCCTTGCCCCACCTCATTTCCACAGATGGAGCAAAAAGCAAGCACAGCAAATGCGGCAGCCCCGGAATGGATGGGAGGAGTGTGGTATCTCTGGCGACATAGTTGCTGCCTGAGGCACTGAGCGCGACATGCGCAGCCACCATCATCCTCTCGTGCTTCTCCTGAGGCTCTGTGTTGAGGACGACCGTGTTGACCGAGTCTTGCTGAATGCGGGCTCTGAGATGGCCACTGTTGACCATCATAGAGTGGAAGCTGGCCTCGTACGAACTGCTGGGTCCCTTCAGACGCACCTCAGAGGACCGGCTGTGGAAGCCACGCAGAGGACGCTGGTGTCTATGGGATGTATAACAAATATGTAAAAATAGCCTGTGAAAGAGAGAGAATACATCTAATGAGTAAAAGAAGGCTGGGAAAGAAATTGTGAATAATAGTATAAATACAGAATTGAAGTGTTTGTTTGCCGGCTGGTTGGTGGCAGAGCGCTGTGCGATAAGCAAGCGGTCCTGGGTTCAATTCCCGGTGACAGCCAAACATTTCAATAATTCTGTAGCATTAAAAATAAAAAAGCCTGTGAAAGAGAGAGAAGATCTAATGAGTAAAAGAAGACTGAAAAAGAATTTGTGAAGAAATGTGTAAAAATGTCCCATCAATTAAGACTTGACTGTTGACATACACACACACACACATACATACCACAATACAACTCCACATACAGCTCACAAACACACACACCTATTGTCCTCACCTGATCCAGGGTACTTCCTTACTGCTGATGCCCAGTCTCCCGACCTGCACCTTCACATTCTTGGCCGGCAGATCGAGGTTCACTGATGACCGCAGCAAAGAAGACGTAGCCACCTCTGAAGTATGGCTGCTCAGAGCCTGGGCGTGGCAGACCTACCATCAACACACATACACACTAAACCTTAGATCTAACGCTTCAATATAAAATAGGCTACTTGCCCTGGATATGTATGGCTCCGTGCATTTGAGGGCGTGGCCCTCCTCCACTAGTGTCTTGTTGATGAGAACGTCTTCCGATGAATTTGTGTCATACAATTCAACCCGCAATACTCCATTCACTTCCGAGTAGATCTAGGTAAGGATCATCACAACCACAAACCATGAGATGCAATGCTCTGACATTACTCCCAATGAAATATGTGTGCCTGCTCTAATAAAATGCTGCATGCGTATCACTGGATCCTCCCACTTCACACTAGAGGAGGTAAGTATTGGAAGTAGCCTTAGCACACTGATCCACAGCAGGCTAGAGACTCACTTGCATCTTTAGATCACACACACTATGAACTGTGCAAGCAAACCTCCTGGAGCCGGGCTAGGAACTCGCAGAAGAACAGGCCTTTCCTCACAGCAAGTGGTGTGGGCACCCGAAGTCCCACCTGAACCATTGCTGTTTCATGAGAAAAGGCCTTGAATTTGCACCCCAGCAAATGCTAGGTACCCAATCACAGCTGGGTGGACTGGTGGGAGGCAGAGGAAGAAAAACGAGATGGAAAATTGCACGAGTGGGGCTTGAACTCAGGACCTCAGGCCCTGAGCCAAAGACACAACCACTACACTACACTACACCACACACACACACACACACACACACACACACACACACACACACACACACACACACACACACACATGAGCCATTAGATGTCTGTCTGCTGCCAGATGACTGAACCTAGTGACGGCGCTGGCTGACCAGGTCATGAGAGTAGGTTTGATACCAGCGAGGAAACACTCGATAGCTTGAGGAGGTTCTTTACGATCCACGGCAGCCATAGCGCACAGGGAGTCCAGAGGAACACCTTCAGTGTTGCCGTAATCTATGTAGAACACCTGACAGGAGTGTGTGAGAGAGGGGGGGATCCAGAGGTAACCATGGTATAAACTGCTGGCATGTTGTTGTTGTTTTTTACATTCAAAACTTTTTAATAAGTAAAAACACTTACTTTGGCCACAGACTCTTTGACTTCAAGTATTCGTGCACGATAGTAAAAGTTGTCAATAGAGAACTTGGCCAAGCAGTAAGCCCCTGTCATCTTGTGAGGGTCCATGACCAGAGGGGAGAGAGGGCGCTGGGAAATGCTGCGCATCATAGCCTCCATCCTCTGACTCGTCTTAGTGTCGCTGAACTGACACCAGAAGTGCCCGCCATCGACCACCTTGACAACCACACACATGCAATACATACACAGATATACACAAATGAAACCTAGATGCATATTGGGAAAAGAGCCATGCCCACTAATGGGTATCACGGTCTACTACTACCAAAAAATTACAGCAACTTGACTCTCTTGAAACTATACGTAAGAATACAAAGACAATTGGTATCATTAAATGATTAATTAACTAAAGTATTAGTTGTTGTTTTTTTAACAACAGCAAAAAACAAAAAACAACAAAAACAACAACAACAACAACATTATACAACTCAAGGCAGCACTCATACCACCAATAGCAACTCACAGAAGTCACTAAAACTTGGTAGACGCCAGATGTGGGCAGTTTGAGAGGAGGCAAAGGAGAAGGAGTCTCAGGGGATAGTTCTTCCTTGGGGCTAGAAGAGATGGCCTTCTGGGGGAGGGACCTGTCGTCCATGAGCTGCATGACCAGTCGCTGTCTGCGATGCCGCATGTACAGGGCCAGGTAGACTGCCTCAAGGACAGTAGGAGTAGGGGTCAGAGGGTTCAGACGAGACCCAACTGGACGCTCAAACTCCACAAATGCCCTGGAAACAAAAGAGAATCGTGTCATACAAAAGATAGACTGACCGCACATGACTGGTAAGGTAATGAGACGATCTATGCACATATGCAGAAACAATGGGTGGGTGTGGTTAAATGATAATAGGGGACTAGCCAGAAACATCAAATATTGTCATGGTTGCTGTTGTTAATATATTAACGAGACTAGTAACATGACTGAGAGGTGTGACTAAGAGAGGAGGGGGCATGACTAAGAGAGGAGGGGCGTGGCTAAGAGAAGAGGGGGTGTGATTAAGAGAGGAAGGGTGTGACTAAGAGAGGAGGGGGTGTGACTAAGAGAGGAGGGGGCGTGACCAAGAGAGAACGTGATTTACTTGTGTGCTTCAAAGACAATGCGTTTGCCGTGCCCACAAGGATCGAATATAGAGCACAGCTGGCCGGCATACAAGTGGGGACTCTCTGGAAGACCGTGCACCTATTAACAACAATAACAAAAATAAACTCTGATGATTAGACGCGAGTGCCATAAACCACACCCACCATGACAGTAGAGCTCGGATTGTGTCCCGCCAGTAGTTTCATGCTGACCTCCTCGTCTACTTCTCCCATACTCAAGTAGTTGGGATAGAAAGCTCCTGCCAACACTACCTACACACATTACAGTATAATGGATGGTTGTCATGGTTGCATGGTTTCAGCAGTGGGCCTCACTTATCAAACTGCATTACCCCAAACTCAAACACAGATTGTAAATTAAAATAAATAAATAAATTAATTTAAAAAAAAAACAACTGTACATTTAATATATAAAATGTCATGCAAATTAGAAAGCTTACCTTCAATAAAAGAACATCTTCCACATGTCTGTACCAACATATACACAAGCCAATATAAATATCTCTCACACACATATCCACACACACATACACATCTACATACATCCACACACATCTTCCTCTTGAAGGATGCCACCCAAGGGTGATGCGCCTCTGCTAAGCAGACTGACAGATAGTAATTACTTGAATTCTAAATTATTTCCTTGGTCGTGTTGTGACACATCTGTGTCTAGATATGTCTTGGGCTCTTCTAAATGACCGACCACATGTATGACATGTAAAGGGCTGAGCAGTAGGGGCACTCATAGTAGCCATCCTTCTGTGGTCATCATACTCTCTCATCCTTCTATCAGTAACGTCTATTAGGTCTTCTCTACACTGCTGCCGCCAACTACCTCGATCTTGTGCTTCACAGTACCAACATCTCTCATTCACTCCAAACTTCTTTAAATCTTTTCTCACTCTATCCCTCCACCTCATCTTGGTACCATGGGCAGGCCTCCGTTGAGGTAGTCATCCAAACAACAACTTCTTCTGCACCCTGTCCTCCTCCATCCTAGCAACATGGCCAAGCCATCTCAACCTCCTAGCAGTCATCAAATGATTCCTCCATTCCAAATCGCCTAGCAATCTCCACACTACTCAGATGTTCTGACCATTACTGCATTGCTGTAATACCCAGAATACCCTTCAAACATCGGTTATGAAACACTTCCCAACCGTTTGCTCAACGCTCTGGTTATCGTCCAGGTTTCTGAGCCATACAGCAACACTCCTAACACAGCAGCCTTGTACACAAGTCTTAGTTTCAAGAGACAAATTTTTGTCTCGAAAAACAGCCTTCCTAAGTGCTCCAAAAGCTCTGCTAGCCTTCGCTATTCTCTCTCCTACTTCTTTAACTGCTCCACCTCTACTTTCTACTAGGGATCCAAGATACCTGAACTCTGTTACATACTCCACTTCCCCACCATCTAGTTTCAGCGGTCTCAGACCTTCCTCCTCACTACTGCCAACAACAAGCAACTTGGTCTTGGCCATACTCATCGTGAGTCCCCACTCTCTCAAAATGCTGTTAAGTATTGATGCTGATTCCTCAACCTTTACCCGGGTGGTGCTGACAGCTGCCAAGTCGTCAGCAAACTGCAATTCTGTGACAGTCATCTTGTCTGGTCTCCTTGTCCTTTCACCTACTAACTTGCCACCACACTTATACAACACATCAACACCAATTTGTCCACACTTCTCCTGCCACTTTCTGATTACTAGGTTAAAGTATAGGTTGAACAGTGTGGGGGCTAGCACATATCCTTGTCTGAGACCATTACGCACTTCAAACGTAGGAGCCACTCGTCCATCTACTATCACTTGTGCCTGCATGCCATCATGCAGGGATCTCACAATCTTGAGCAGCGAATCAGGAATGCCATAGCTCTCCAGAGCAGACCACAGAGCCTCACGAGGAACCGAATCGTACGCTTTTTTCAAATCAACAAAAAGCATGAACATCTTGGTGTTGTGCTCAATTGTCTTCTCAATTAACTGTCTCGCCCCAAAAATCATATCTACACAACCTCTTCCTCTTCTAAAGCCACACTGTGAATCTAACAACATCTCTTCAGCCATTGTCTGAAGTCTGCCCTGAATGGTCTTGGCAAACAGTTTCCCGACAACATCCAACAGACTAATTCCTCTCCAATTGTCAGTGTAACTGAGATCTCCTTTCTTAGGAATAGGGACAATCAAGGCATCCTTCCAGTCTTGCGGTACCACTCCCTCCTCCCATACCTTACCAAACAGTTGTTCTAGGTGCTCCAGTAACCTTGGTCCACAGCACTTCACCATATCTGGTAGTATCCCACTCTTTCCTCCGGACTTGCCACTCTTCAAGGTCAACAAAACATTTAGAATCTCATCCTGTGAAGGAGGAACACCTAACTCATCTCTGACTGGAGTTGGAGGGACTGACCCAACAGATTGCTCCGAATAGTCACTGGTGATGTTTAGGACTTGCGAGAAATGCTCTTGCAGATCTCAACACTGATACATCACAACAGTAGCTCCTCTGGTCACGTCTCATCAGCACATAGTCTATACAGTGCCACTCCTTACTACCAGGATGGATGCTGCCATGTGTACTGATGAATACGCCTCTTCTCAAACATTGTATTCATCACTACCATCCCATTCTGAGCACACCATGACAACAAGGACTCGCCATTCCCATCCATCTGTCCAACACCATGACATCCACGCACTCCTTGCCAACAGTCACCTCGAGTACCACGACCCACCCTAGCATTAAAATCACCCACTACTAACAGGATATCTTCCACACTATCAACAACACTTTGAAGCTATCATAGAACTTATCCTTCATCTCCTGGCTTGTTGCTTGTGTGGGAGCATACACACTAACTACACTCAGGGCAACCTGTCTGCTTGTGGATGTTACTGGGAGTTCTAGCCTAGCGTACACAATGCGAGAACTGACTGGCTTCCTACTTCACCACTATCTTTCCAGATCTGTGCCATCACTGGATCCAACACAATCCCCACACCCTCATTCCTCTCTACTGCCTCATCACCTACAGGTACTGGACGTCCAGAATGAAGTATAACAAAACCATCCACTTCATACTTCTCTTGTCCAAACCACTTTGTCTCACTGATCCCTGTAATGCTCATGCTAAATTTCCTAAATACGTCTACCATAAATGAAGCCTTCTCATCTATTGTCACTCCTACTAGTTCTTCTAGCTAATGCTGTTCGATTGGTCCTTCCTCTTCAACTAATGTCCGCATATTCCAGCAACCAAAACTAATCCGTCTTGACTTTCTTGAGCCATTGTGGCTCCTATGTAACACACTCATCTGTCAACTTCTACTGCTAACTTACTAACAGATATTAGTACTGAGGGCTAGCAACACCACTGCAGTACTTTAAGAACAGTCTTCACAAAGCAACTGACAGAGTCAGAACGGAAAACTGAGTGAACTTAGACACATCTACACACATCCACACACATATACACATCTACATACATCCACACACACCTCTGCTGCATAGTGTAAGTGGGCTCTATGTTGAATTTCTGCAGACGTCTTTTGAGCTCTCTGATTAAGTCGGCCACTTCGTTGAGTACGGATGCCTTCAGATGATGCCGCCTGCACCAGCCCTTCTCCCACTGCTTCACACGGTTCACGCCCACCTTCTGCCGAGCATGGTACCACGTCTACACCCACACAATATCCAATTAGTTCACCATCACTGTTAGCATTTTAATGAATGAATTCGTTTACATATCTAGATGAGCTGAACCAACTACACTTGGATTAATTCTTCATCTCCCTATGACCTCTCACTATTAATTCCTACGTTACTACTTCAAGATTGCTAGTTTATCTCTCTCACAAACAATAAGGGGCAAATGAGAGTAAGTAATCAGTTTAATTAATGATCCAATTACCTGGTATGCTGCTAGTATAGCCAGACAGTCACTGTTACAGGCTTCATCCCAACTCTTCTTCGATCTTTAACAACAACCATGCAAGGCATGTCCATGAATAAACATTGTGAAAACTGCAGTGAAGTGTAGTATACACTTCTTGTGATTCAGTTACAACTAACCCTATTCCAGTTCTTAAAAGAAAACGAAGAGGTAAAATCAGAGTATGGATACAATTTTGCCTTAAAATTTACACTAACTAAACTTTTAATAAGTTTTCTCTAACTATCTTTAAGCTCAAGAGTAATCCTTAACAATTTGAAGTCGAATTATAATCACCTTTTAACCATACATTCAGCTATTGAAGAAAAGGGAAAAAAAACAATAACAAAAAATTCAGCTTTTTACATTTGACCCAAAGTCACCCAATGTCTTTAAAAGCTTTACCCGCAAGTTCATTCACTAGCTAACCCTTTACCTGAACCCATCCAGCGGGTTCATGGAGTGGATCACGAAAAAGCTCCTGAGAGAGAGAGCAGCTGTAATCACCAGGCAGTTGTTAAGGCAACCAAAGGCGTGGCCAAGGATCAATAGTTTCCCTAGCCGCACGTCCACCGGCAGGCTCTCCAAGATCATCCCCACAAAGGTCATCTTTCCATCGTATCTATGGACTACTCCATCCAGCATCACACTCAGAGCCCCCACCTCCTTCAGAGTGAGAATGGCCGCCTCAATGTCGGGCATACGAGGGGGCTGCAGGGCCTGGCGCAGGGTCGTCCTGGGATCTCCGATGTTGAGTTTCTTGCATTTCAGGACAATCGTCTCAATGGGGCAACGCTGGAGGGCAGAGACGACAGAGACAAGAGGCATACAATCATATAAAATGTAAATGAAGTTTGATGCTAAGGAGCCTCAATGAATTCAATTTAGCCTATTTCTAACCACTTCAAGTTTATTAACATGACATTTTACAATAACCATATAATAACATATCTCAGTTCTTATACTTATAGCTCCTCCCACACATATCTAACACACTACCGTCTCAACTTCTCCTTCTCTCAACTAAACTACGAGATTCTTTCCAATTTTTCCCTCACTCTCACCTGCATCTCTGGAATGCTATATTCTGGGATGTGATGACTGTAATAGTCCTTAGTGATGAGTCTGTAGCAGCGCCCCTTGGAGACACGCCCAGTGCGGCCCTTGCGCTGGTCGAGGGAGGCCTTGGATGCACAGACGGTGCGGAGGCTGCAATATTTGGTGTTCCAGTCACACATCAACTGCTTGACCAGACAGAAGTCTACCACTGCAGCAAACATAAACAAACACAACATAATAACAACTGAATTCAAGAACAACAACAACAACAACAACATTTACACATTATCATATAAAGTTTGACTCATTTTTTTACTATGATATTTATAGTCGGAACATTAATGATTCTTAATGAACGTTAACTCAGTTGGACTATGAAATGCATTGTCCAACAACAGATGAAGATCCCACAGGATTGAAACATCTCGGTTTGTTTTAATTAATATATAATATTATGTAAAAATGTTCATATAATCATTAATATTCCAACAATTGCACTTGTTATTAGAAACATTTAAGCTAGCCTTCACTAAGTCATAAGCAAAGCATTAAATATTAGATATCAAGCCTGAACCTCAAATGTTAACACATGCAATATTTGTCAAATATGTCTATTGATTGCATATACAGAACAGTTTGGGTGTGGCTTCATCAACGCTTGCTCACCACCACTGCAATCAAGCAAACCATTAGCTATTTTAGGATGGCCTTCCTTCATCCATTACCAATACTTCAAGGGAGAAACGAAAGAATTTGCACACTACAAAATCAAAGAATGCTAGTCTCCGAACCTGGGAGGTTAAGGTTGCAATGTGCTCTCTCTCTCACACACACACACACACTCAGGCACACTACGCAGCACGTAATGCACATGTTGTATTTGATCTCTACATACAGTAGAATGTCAGTTATCTGGACTTCAGTTATCCGGAAACGTTGGTTAACCTGCCGGACATCAAAATTTAAAGCCCACCTGCCACCACGTTTTGCTGTTATACTGTACCAAGAGTTGGAAGAAACTTTGGCCTGGGAGTGGCGAAGATAGAGACCAACATGAAGATGAAGTTTTTGATATTTCTGTAAAAGAATTGATGGATACAATGGACATTCCAGAAACAGATCAAAGTGAATGGCTAGCTGCAGACAACAGTGAGTTTGGATATAGAGACTTCAGCGATGAAGAAATAGTTAGAATTGTTCGGGAGGAGACAGTTAGTACTACGTGCGTGCACAGTGTTAGTACTACGTGCATGCACAGTGCTAGCACTATGTGCATGCACAGTGTTAGTACTATGTGCGTGCACAGTACTAGCACTATGTGCATGCACAGTGTTAGTACTATGTGTGTGCACACACAGTGTTAGTACTACGTGTGTGCACAGTGTTAGTACTATGACAGCATAACTGAAGAAGAAGAAGAGCAAGAATGTCAACAATCACATCCAAAGATTTCACATACTAAGGCGTGTCAAGCCCTGGAAGTAATTTTATCTTACGCAGAAGAACAGCCTGATATACCAATGAGTACATCTCTTATTATTAATGGCCTTTTAGCACAAGCTTCGAAGAAGAAAGCAAAAACATTATGTCAAAAAAGCATTTTAGACTTTTACCACTAACCATTACAGAACACACTGCATTACCAATGTAAAATGTACATATTATGTACATGTAAGTATGAACTGTATGTAGTGCTAAAAATAGTAGCTTTAGTTATCCGGAATATTCACTTATCCGGACACCCTCCGGTCCCATTGTGTCCGGATAACTGACACTACTGTATGCATTTTTATCAAAATAATCCTGAAAGTTTGAAAAAACTTAAAAAGAACAAGACAGTATTCATCTTGAGGTCAGTTCCCGTCACCATTATTTTAACGTACTGTGTTCCTCTTACCTGAGATACCGTCCACCTATTGTGTTCCTATGTTCAAATTTCTTCAACTCATGTTCCTATGGGCAAGCTAGTGAGCTCACAATCAAAACACTTGTGTCTAAACTCCCTCTGATTGCAACTAGTATAGCTCAGAATGTGCATTATTACCAGCAACAAAAAAAACAAAGTCACAGCAGAACTTCTGAATTACAGCCAAAATTGTTTAAATACAGCTGTAAATACTAGAAATATAACAATAAATTACATCAATATTTCCCAGTCATCATCTTACCATATTTAATATCCGGTACAGTGATAGAACTCTCAGCGATATTGGTGGCTAGAATGACCTACTCATTAAAAAACAAAACAAAAAGCAACAACTCTTTTACAAACACACACTGAGAAATTCACAAATATTCAACAAAACTAATAGCACACACACACACACACACACACACACAACAACAACAACACCTTTCTCTTGCCAATCTCAGGTGGTAAAAACACGGCATATTGCTCATCCCAAGAGATACTCGAGTGGAGCAGAATTTTAGTTAGTCTACAGAAGACACGAGACAAATGGAAACTGTGGACACAGAAATAAGCAACAACAATGGTGGGCTTTACCTAGAGGAATTCCCCAGAGCTTCTTTCACCTCCATGATCTCAGGCAGCCCAGGAAGAAACACGAGAACTGTCCCACAGCGAAAATCACCTTTACCATAGCTAGACAGAGAGACAACATAAGTCAAATCAGTCAACACTAGGAGATCATAGGGCTAAGTTATACACTCACAATACCAAGAATTACCAAAACTGATACAGATAAGGTAAGGCTCAAGTAAAATAGTCCCAACCCTCGACACTCAGGAGTTACCAAAACTGGTAAGGGACAATTGAACAACTGAACACATTATCTAACTACTGTTCCAACCTCTCCCTCCTGCCCCTCCCATCCTTGCCCCTCCCACCACCACTGCTGTCCACATGTAATCAACTCAAATCACTTTGGATCAGATTCCTCAATGCTGTCAAACTCCACCAACAGCTTCTTCAACATGTCAACGCAACTGGAATCAACACGAGGGTTGTCTGCACTCATTCTTTCACACTAAACAACAACAACAGTCACAACACAACATAGCACCATCAACAACAGGCATCCCGCCCCCACCCGATCCTCACCTCTCCCAGCCTCTGGATGTCATCCAGATAAAACACAGGCACATGGTGGGGGGAATCCCCTACTTTGATCACGGGTGGAACCATGAGAGAGTCTCGCTGCTTCAGAGAAAAGTAGCTGGCGAAGTAGGCGGCTTCAAACGTGGCGGACATGAGGATGACCTTGACGTTGGGACTGTTCGTCCTGAGAAGTTTCCTAACCACGAGAAGACTGAAGTCTGTGTCCTTATCACGCTCATGAACCTGGTAAAGGGACAGCAATGCCTTCAAGAATAGACTTTGCTCTCAGGTACTTAGAAAATCAATTTAATTTTCTGCTTTAAAGTAAATGAAAACAGTACAAGATTCAGAATGTCTTCAAATATGGCACATAACCTGTGTACCACATCCTTACACACACACACAGACACACACACTGTGTGGAATTGCAAATAAATTCATACATTTACACCGATCCCAACCGATCACACTTTACCCAACCGCACATGCCCACCTCGTCCAGTATGACGTGGGTGAACTGGTTCATGTTCCTCTGATTCACCAGCTTCTCCAGCAATACCCCAGTGGTGACAAACACAAGCCTGGTATTCTCACTCATCTTCTTGTCCAACCCTATCTGGTAGCCCACTAAAGACCCCAGCGGCCACCCGCGACTCTCGGCAACATACTTGGTCACACTCTTGGCAGCAATACGCCTCGGCTGGGTGCAGATGATGTTGCAGTTCTTGTTGCTTGTTAGCTGGTCCTGGAGGATGAACAGAGGGACCTGAGTGGTCTTACCACTCCCAGTGGCACCTTCAATCACTGTCACCTGCACACAAGACAAACATCTTCACAACTCCTAGTAATGAAGAGTTTCAATGCAGATGAAAGTTTAGCATAGATGAGTTTTAGTGCAGATGAAAGTTTAGCACAGATGAAAGTTTTCGTACAGATGAAAGTTTCAGTTGAAAGTTTTAGTGCAGATGAAAGTTTAGCACAGATGAGTTTTAGTGCAGATGAAAGTTTAGCACAGATGAGTTTTAGTGCAGATGAAGTTTAGCATAGATGAAAGTTTAGCACAGATGAGTTTTAGTGCAGATGAAAGCTTTCGTACAGATGAAAGTTTCAGTTGAAAGTTTTAGTGCAGATGAAACTTGCAATAGCTATAACTTAAAGAGTAGTGACATACCACATTCATTTACATATGGACCCAGAGTGTCTTCTTTACCATGTTCTCATACCAGTTAACACCAATTAAATACATATATCTACTCTAAGCACAACTTAGTCCACTTCCTACCAAAACCTTACTCCCGCCACTCGACTTTGTAAAATAAAGTCCTTTTATCTCATCCCTTTCCACATTGATGAGACATTCATGTATTACTAACTAACCTTGTTATCATTTATGGTCCTGAGTATTTCCCTCTGGTAGTCATGAACTGGAAGACGAGGGGATCTGTCTTCATCAAAGGAGAAGTCTTCACAAATAGCTGAAATATTTTCATCCACTCCATAGTCATGGTCTCCAGGTTTAGCGCTAGGATTTATTGGCCTTCCTGGCCCAAAATCCTCCTCCTCATCATCATCAACAAAGGCCTCGTCTTCTGGTAAAAGGTTGTACCTTGGCTCATAACTGAAAGCATCTTCAAAATCTTCCTCGTCACTGTCAGGGAGTCGAACTGCTGTTCCTGTGGTTCCTTTCCTGACATCACCTTCAAAGTTGTAAGCTGTCCCATATTCCTTCACCATGAATTCTTCTCTGGCCAATCCCATGACTGGCACGTCGGTGCCTATCACATTTTTCTTGGCTCGTTCAGTGGGCACAATTCCTTGAAACCATCCAAGGAGTTCTGCTGTGGTATAAGCTCCTATGCTTCCATCGGCCATCTCGACGGCCCACTAAAGTTTACGCGATGAAAAGACATGAACAAATTATAACCACGTGGGTGGTGGAGAAGCGGGGTGGAGCGAGCTAGAAGCTACTTGTCAACTTTCCACCCTTTACCAATTCGTCTTCTCAACAAATTTAAAAAGGAAGACTCCTATAAATGAATGATAAACTCCTCTCATTCAGTACACAGAAAAGGACCAACTTTTAAAAGTTACGCTAAGCATCGTAACGCGAACGATACACACAATTTTTCCGGTATGAATCGTCAGTAAATATCACATGATTTTGAACGACCAATGGCTTTCACCCACACCGCTGACCGGAGATACCTATTCTTTGTGTAAAAGATTTTACTTGTTCTATTTGGACCGACGTCAAGCTGGAGAAGTCAAGCATGAAGGTGTTGGCGTTGACAGTGTTGTGTTCTACGGTGTCATTTCTTATTATAGCCAATGCTTATGCGGAAAAGAAGCAGTTTTATCCTACTTTGATTTACTTACTCAATTCCAACAGGAGTTTGAGCGTAATTTACGTCCAAGCTTTCATTATGTTATGGTACTTCTGCCAGGTTTTAAAAACCATTTTCTTTGGTACTCTGAGAGCTGCTGAAGTAGAGGTGATTTTCATATCCATACTCATAAATAAGATTATCAATAATTGTTTTCCATAGCACTTGGTGGAAAGCTCTTGGTATGCTATTTTGGAGACCTTCATTCTTCTGGCAGCTTTTCACCAAGAACTCAGCATTGGATTTGTCTCCATGGTGACCATTCTGTTTATATCTAAGAGCTTCCACTGGCTAGCAGTTGACAGAGTGGATTTTGTACGTTTCTACTTATTTTTATGTAGTACGGTACCAATCTGAAGCCAAGTAATTGTGTACCTTATTAGAAATTTTCATTTTGCCATGCAACTTTTTGCTATGTGTGCTTACAGTGGTGTAAATATGGTTTGTGTAATTGATGTCCCTTTACCTGTCCATATGGATATCCTGGATTTGTGTCCTGATGCATGGATGTGCAGGGTTTCATACAGAGGTAGGGGCGCCCTGGGATTCCCCCTCTCCCCCCCAGAATTTCATGAAATAAATTAATAACATTTACTACTTAATGATATTCTGTGGTTATGATTTATAATGGTATTCTGTGAGTTTGTTGTTTGTATATATCTAATAGTTGGTGAAAGTTCACTTCAATTAATTGAAGTCCTTACACATTAGTCTTCCAAGATTGGTGTCACTAATTCTAGACCTGAGACGATTTTTAATTTAATGGGTGTGGTTTCAGCAAAATTGGGTGTGGTCAATCAAACGTGTGGGGCCTCCCCCCCCCTCCCCCCAGAAAAAATATCCTGTATGAAACCCTGATGTGTGTACAGATGGAACGGAGTCCAGTGATCACATGGCTGTTCCATGTGCGTGCTATATCCCTCTTCTTTGTCCTTCTCTTCATGGATTATATGTTTGTTCGATACTCCTGGAACACTCTTCATTCCAAAGGCCCTTCTGTTTCCATCGTATTTGGCTTGGAGGTGAGTACTAAATTATACACATTGTTATTTAAAGTTACTTTGGGTGATATCTTTAATTTAAGAGGTGCATATTTGCCTTTTGTATTAAAATATTTCAGAACAAACATTTGGTGTTACATGTGGGTGGTGATCACAAGGAAAGAGCCAATATGTGTGAAACCTCATGTTAACCAACTTTTCATATCTGTCCATTCTTTTGGTTTGATGCTTCTTTTCACTGACCTTTGTGTGCATGGAGTAGGTGGATACACAAGTTAGTACAATGGTCTGAGAAACACATGTGATTGACAGTCTGGTAGTCCAGGCACTTACACTAACTACACTCACTCACTCACTCACTGTCAATATAACACTCCTTCCTAGTTTGTTATGCACACCTTCCATCATTTTCTTTTCTGTTGTTTTTTTTTGTTTTTTTGTTGTTGTTGTTTTTTTGTTGTTGTTGTTGTTTTTCCTTCAAAATTATTAAGTCATCCCAAGGCTTGCTGATAAGTAGGCTTATTTAATTTTGACTATAGCTTTTAAATAACTCCTCGATAGGCACAACAAGTAAGGCTAGATCATTTCACAAACATTTGCACCTAAAAATTAAAACTACAAGGTATAGACTGGAATTTAGAATTTAAAGTATTACATATTATCAGTGGTTGTGTGTATGACTGTGTGTTCTGTAATTGGTGCAGTATGCCATTATGTTCCTGAGTGCACTGTCTTCTGCCCTTCACTATGTACTCCACACCATAGACAGACAGAGTGAAGATCCATGGGAAAATAAAACTATCTATATACGGATCATTGACATTGTAGTTGGTGAGCTTCATGGCGTTGTTGTTACTTTTAATTCCACTCTACATGTGATGCAATTGGGAATATTTCCATAAGTCAAGATATAAGTTCTTGTGCCATAATCTTCCAAGGGAAGCTAAAGGTTCCATTTTTGAAATGCTTATTCTGTTAACTGGATCCATGGAATCATCTTGCCTTACCTAGCAACACATCCTCCTAATGGCTTCCTCCTCTTCCTAGTCCTCACGAATTGAAAGCAAACACAGTAACAGGAGAAGCAAGACAGAATAAATGAATTAATTTGTGTTGTATGATAATTTAATGGTTGTCTTTCCTTGTAATGTTTCAGGTTTCTTCAAGTTGGCGCTGTATGTGAGTTACATGGCCTTCATGTTGTATGTGCTCTTCATTCCTCTGCACATCGCCAGACGTGTCTATGTCACAGCGAAGTAAGTCCACTGGACACTGAAGGTTTACATACAGTTCACTGGTTGTACTTAATAATATACTGGTGGTGTGCTTGAGCACAAATGGCGAGCGAGCCTGCATAGTTAGGTTACATAAAACTATATGTATTTTACCTGAAGAAGCTTCTATTTCCATATTTCATGATGACAAAGTGGATTCTATTTAAGCAGTTGACCTTTAATTTTAGCTAACTAATACAGAATTACTATTTTACCTCAATTTCCTGAGTAGTGGTAACTTCCGTAGTATCAAATTTAAGCCATTTTGACTATCTGAATTACTAGTAACTCTTGACAACAGGCTCTCAGCTAAACAAAAACAAAGTAACGTTATTATTTTTTTTGTAATTAAAGGTGCTGGTAATTGTTTTCTATATTTGGCCAATATTTTGGAGCTAAAACTTCAAGACAGATGTCACTATATTGGAGAAGAAGCTGTTGTTGTTTTTTGTTGTTGTTGGTTTTTGTTTTTTATTTATTTATTTATTTTTTTGTGGCTACAGGAATTTCCAGAAGAGTATCCACGACATCCTGGCTTCCCAGCAAGCTATAAGACATCTCAATACACTGTAAGTTGTGAATGGATGGACTGCAAACGTCAAAGTTATGCAGACACCAACTCTAGCATTGCTCTTATTTGGAAGTTCAAATACAAAGAAAGGTTTGATCAGTTGATTATCTCATTCTTTCTTCTTCTTTAGTATTTTTTCTCACAAGCTTAAGTTCGTGTCTCCTCCTTTCTCTCTCTCTCTCTCTCTTTCTCCCCCCCCCCCCCCCCCCCCCCCAGTTATCCAGATGCCACTATAGAAGAGTTGGAAGCAGTGAACAATGTGTGCATCATCTGTAGAGAGGAAATGGTGTCTCGATGCAAGAAGCTTCCATGTAACCACATCTTCCACACGGCTTGCCTCCAGTCATGGTTTCAGAGGCAGCAGACGTGCCCCACATGCCGCATGGACATTCTCAGTATGAGCTTGGGCCCCCAGCAGCGAGTGGCAGGGGTTGGTGTGGGTGCCCCTCAGGGGGCTCAGAGGCAGCCTGGACCAAGGCAGCAGCAACAGCATAATTTCTTCCAACAGCCTCCTAACAATGCAGGTTTGTATTAGCAAGGTGTGGCTTTTTCCTTTTTCCTTTCTTTAAGATGAATAGTTGCCTTTTACTTTTTGAAGACTTATAATGCTTATAGCATTTATAAAACAGGGTATTTTACAACCCAACTTGAGATGGGTCAATTCAAATTTTGAAATTTCATAGCTCATAATGATTTTTTTTTTTTTGGGGGGGGGGGG